>MDTG01172437.1_pt1 | contig 35119 bp, 33 predicted proteins | sample 811421 | NCBI WGS metagenome assembly MDTG01 (sample SAMN05326645, study PRJNA326480) | marine metagenome | isolation source: seawater | place: Pacific Ocean: South East | collected 2011
AGATATTTATTTAGTTAAACTATTGCCAAAAAATCAAGCAGATCAAAAAAACAACAATTGAAGCAAGTGAATTTCAAATGTCGTAATATTAAATTAAAAGTGCTTTTAATTTTTTCGTTTCTAAATTTTCAGAAAACAAATTTTGGACATTTAAAAACTGATTCCCTAAAAGTTTTACTATTTGGACATGCTGTTTCTTCTTTAAAAACGGACTCCTCAAGAAACGAATTTATAAAAGAATTAAATAGAGAAAACCCCGACTATGTTTTTATTCTTGGAGATTCTGAATTAGACAATGAGGCAATAAAGAATCAGTACATAAAAAAAATTAATTCAAAAACATATTTTATTTTAGGGAATTCAGAGCTTAAAAAACAAGAATTACAAAAAAGCCTTAAAGACACTATAATTTCAACACCTGGTATTAATTTTTTTTTATTTAATTCATCGCAGTCTCTAAATAAGTTTAATACATTTCTAAATACATCTTTTAGAAAGGCTAAGTCAAAAAACAAAATAAATGTTCTCTTAACTCATCATAGAATTTGGGACGATAATTTAATAAGCAAATCCCCCTTTCAACATGACAAATGTTATTTATTTAATGACCTTTCTAGAGAGATTAATAATTTTCAATATATTTTTGCTGGAAACAGCCCGAGCCAATATTTTGGCCATTATAATCAAAATAGTTTACCTAATTTTTACATAACAAATTGGCTTGATATTAGAAATAACATTAATTGTCATTCCATAGGCATGAAATATCTCCCACACTATACTGTTTTTTCAGCATCTAATCAAATAATTAATGTCAAATCCAAAAGAGTTAAACTGTCTAATTCTTTTGAACTGCCAATAAATATTACTATTAAAGGAACAGAAAGAATAATTCAAATTCCAAATTACATACATGTTGATAAAAGACAAAAAGTTGCTAATGAAATTTTAGCAAAGAAAGAAAAGCACAAGCCAGGTAATTTTACTTTTTTCTCATGGGGATAATAGTTTTTGCTTTTTTTCAATTTATCTATAATAAGTTTAAAAAGAAGCTTTAAAGACTCTTCATAGATTTGAAAAATTTCTACATATAAATGCGATAGTAACACAATTTATATCAATTAAAATCAAAAAAAATTAATTTAGTCAGATTAAAAATTAAAATTAAAAATATTTGAAAATTATTCATCATAGAATTAATACTGCATCGGAACTAAGAACATTTGATGAGTCTGAAGGGGTCGAAATAGATTTAAGATATCACAACAGTGACATTATTCTCCATCACGATCCGTTTTCCAAAGGAGAAAAATTTGAAGACTTTCTTAAAAAATTTTCTTTAAATTTTATTATTTTGAATATCAAATCAGAAGGAATTGAAGAAGAGGTTTTAAGACTATTAAAAAGGTATAACGTCCCGGATTATTTTTTTTTAGACACCTCTATTCCGTTTATGGTGAAATATATTAATAGAGGCTGGACCAAATTTGCAGTCAGGTTTTCTGAGTATGAGCCATTAGAGCTTGCATTAAAGTTTAAGGATAAAGTAGAGTGGGTCTGGGTTGATTGCTTCACTCACCTACCATTAACTAACGAATCTTATACGCAATTAAAAAAACATTTTAAAATATGTTTGGTTTCTCCAGAGCTTCAAGGGCACCAATTATTTAAAATAGAAGAAATTAAAAAACAAATCCAAGATTTTGAGATTGATGCTGTTTGTACAAAACATCCAGACTTATGGCAATTATGAAGACTATAAACACTATCATATTTTTTTCACAAAAAAATAAAAAAGCAACCTTTCTTTTAGTTCTGGTTTTATTTCTTTTCCTTAGAATACCTCTTTTGTTTTCTTTGTTTTTCCATGTTGATGACACATATGTTGCACAGGGAGTTCATACAACATATCCTTTAATAACCTATTTTATTAGTAAAATTGCTTCTTTTTTATGTGATAATATTTTTAATACTTTTTTTGAGCTTAGGAATAGCTTTGTTTGTAAAGTTCAAATTACAAGAACAATCTCATTAATATTATCTACGGTTGGGATAATACTTTTTTTTAAAACTATAAAAATAATTTTTAAAAAAGACAGCTATGTTTTTTTCTCTGCTCTTTTAATTTGTTTTTCGCAAATGCACATTACATACTCTGTTCACTCAAGTCCATATGGATACTCAATGATTTCGATTTGCATATTTGTTTTATTCCTTCTTAAGTATAACGAATTAAAAATTGATAGTTATCGATTTTATGTAATGACAGCACTTTTACTTATGACAGTTTACATAGATAATTTTGCTATAATGTATTTTCCTGCTCTTTTTGTTTCAATTTTTATTTTCCAGAGAAGAAGCTTAAAAAAAAACAAAAAAGACATTATTAAGTTCAGCGTTTCTCTAGGCGCCTCTGTAATAAATTGTCTCTACTATTATTATTCTGTCCTCCAACCAATTTTAAAGCTCCATGGTGGCGTTAACTATAATAGAGGCTCCAATGATGAATTTATTTTTTTAAAAGAAAGCATATGGGAGCTCTTTTTACACCCAATAAAAACCATATTATTTTTTTCAAATAATTGTTTTATGATTTTTGAAAACAATCTAGCTTTTTACGAATATTCAAATGTTATAGAAATGCCTTTAATTAGGTACTTAATTGCTCCTATATTTTTCATTATTACGCTGAGGTTCATTTTAATGAATAGTCATAATAAATTCTTTGTCTTTATTATATTATTTTTTATTACACTTTTCTTTTTTGTATACATTGAAAAACTTTCTCTGTCTCCAACAAGACACTTTATTTGCCTCACCCCTTTAATCATTATTTTAATAATGTATTATTTCCAATCTTTTAAACTACAAATAAGAAGTACTATTGCAGTAATTATAATAACGACAGTTTTTTTTACTACTGCATTTTCATACCCAAAGTTCCTTCAACGTAAAAATAATAATATTAATTATGAATATCTTGAAAGCACAATTAAACAAAACAGAATAGACTTTGTTGTTGATTATGATTATACAGACTTTATTCAGTCGATGTTCAAAGGAGTTAACAGAAATAAATTAAGTGCCAAAATTAACAAAATTGAACACGGAAATTTTAAATTACTTTTTATTTCACACAGAAAGCCAATTGAACAATCGTCTGTAATAAGTGAGTTTTTATCTAAAAAGCCTAATGCAAAAATTAAAATAACAAATAAAGACATTTTCGTTTCAAACGAACAAGTAGGAAGAAATCCGATTGCTAAAAACGGAGCGAATAGCAAATACTCTTATCTTGCAGATTACAATTACTAAATAATAATGAAAAAATTATCAATCATTATTCCTGTTTACAACGAGGAAAAAACAATTCTAAAACTATTAGAAAAAGTGACAAGTGTAAAACTAATTGAAGGGTTAGAGAAAGAAATTATTTTAGTTGACGATTACTCACAAGACGACTCAAGAGAGGTCATTAAAAAATTTACTTCATCTAATAAGTTCTCTAAATGTTTTTTTAATGAAAAAAACTTAGGAAAAGGAGCCTCTATTCATAAAGGAATTGCAAAAGCAACTGGAGATTACATTGTAATTCAAGATGCAGACCTTGAGTATGATCCAAATGAATATAATAAGCTTCTAAAACCCATTGTATTGGGTCACGCAGATGTTGTTTATGGCTCCAGGTTTAAGGGAAGCAACCCACACAGGGTGCTTTTCTTTTGGCACACAATTGGAAATAAATTTTTAACTTTTCTGTCCAACATGTTAAATAACTTAAATTTAACAGACATGGAAACATGCTACAAACTATTTAAGTCCGACATTCTAAAAAACCTTAAACTAAAAGAAAAAAGGTTTGGATTTGAACCAGAGGTAACAGCAAAAATTTCAAAAGTTAATAAAATCAGAATATATGAAGTTGGAATATCTTACTATGGAAGAACGTATGATGAGGGAAAAAAAATAAACTGGAAGGACGGGTTTAGGGCAATATACTGTATTTTAAAATATGGCATTTAACCAAAGACTACATATAGTTTTATTAAAAATTATAATACTTGTCTTATTTCTTTTTAACATCATATTTCTAGGAAGAGGTGCTCTATCATTTCCAGATGAAAACAGATATATTAGATCATATCAAGGGCTTGAATTATTTATTAATGGTGACTTATCAGGGGGGCTCAAAGAAATTATAATTAATGCCGGAAACCCAGGCTTTCAGATCTATAGTTTAGTACCATCATCTACTCAGTGGCTTTTTGAAAAATTCTTTGACCAAAATCACCTAAGTGTAAAATCACTTTTAATTCCTCAAATTTTTAATTTGATTGTCCTTGCTTTAACTATTTATCTTTTCTATTCCGTTTTTAGACTATACATTAATCAATTCCACTCACTATTTGCAAGTGCTTTAATACTTCTTTCTTTTAGTTCAACAGTATATTTAAGACATTTGCTGCCCTATGATTTAAGTATTTTAATATTTAGTTTCATTATTTTTAAACTATTTAAAGCTAAGGAATTATCAACAGAATTATTAGTTTATTTAGGATTCCTCAGCAGCGTTTTATTTTCAATATACACAGGTTTTTTTTTTCTGATAATTATTTTGTATACACTTTTACTTTTGAAAGCTAAAAAGAAAAAAGTTACTACAACACTTTATTATTTTTCAGGTTTTGCTCCATTAATTATATTTTTTGAGATATTAGGAAGATATGCAGGCACGTCTTACATATATTCTTTAATCAACCATTCTTCTACAATATCTCAGGGAGATTATATTGAAGGATTTTCATTTCCATGGTTATATTTATATAACATAGAGGGTTTTACAGGAATTAGTTTTATGTTATTTTCTATTACTTTTCTTATTGTAAAATTAAAGCAAAATATTATTAGCAAAAAAAAAGCAGACAGCCTAGACCAACTAATAATAATTACACTTTTTGTATTATTTGTGTATTGTTTCCAGTGTTATTTTTTAAAAAAATTGGTTTGGTATGGAAGAATCTTTCATTTTTTTGTGCCAATAATAATAATTTCAACAGTAAAGCTTTTTATAGAATTAAAACTCAAAGACAGAACGATAATTTGTTTTGGTATACTATCGTTGCTATTTGTAGCTCCAAATTATGCAGAATTTCAAAAGGTAAGATACCCTAGAGATATTGTTGAAGAATATAATATAAATTTAAAGCTCAAGAAAAACTTCATTTTTTCCCTTCATGGTGGGCTTACAATGTTCCCTTTTAACAAAACAAAAAACACCAAAGCCTACCAAGTGTCAAACCTAGGATTTTTATGGCCTGAAAAGAATGACATATCTCATCCAGCAATAAGGTCTTTAAGTGCTGAAAAAGAATTTTTACATTTTTTGAACATTAAGCCATATCAATTTGAGGGATTTAACTCAATGCAAAGGAAAATCTTAAGAAAAGAACAAATATTCATTCAAATATTTGAAAAGGGTCAGAAAGAAAAGTTTAAAGAAGTCTATTATAAGATAAATGATGAAAAAGAATAAAACACTACGATTCCCAGAAATTGAAATTAGAGGCTTTAAAGGTGTGCTTTTGGACATTGATGATACAATCTATAATTACCAAATTCCACATCAATTTGCACTTAAAAAGTTGATATTTGAGGTTCGCAAAGAAATAAAGATTCCTTATGAAAAAATCGAGGAAAAATACTTTATTTCAAGATCAAAAATAAATAACAGATTGGTCGGAACAGGAGCTTCTCATTCTAGATTTTTATATATACAAATAATGTTGGAAGAACTTTTAGGAAAAACACAAATTACCAGGACTATACTGTATGAAAAATTATATTGGGACGCGTTTTTAGCAAATATGTCAATAGACAGAAATGCTCAAAAGTTTATAAATCAATGTTCTATTTTTAATATTCCAATTTGTTGTTTGACTGACCTGACAGCAAAAATTCAATTTAGAAAGATTAAAAAACTTAAATTAGAAGATAAACTTCAATTTATGGTAACTAGCGAAGAAGCTGGAGCTGAAAAACCAGATAAAAAAATGTTTAATTTGGCGTTAGAAAAATTAAAATTAAAAAGCAATGAAGTTATTATGATTGGAGATAACTTTAAGAAAGATATTGTTGGTGCAGAAAAAATGGGGATTAAATCATACCGAGTAATTTACGAATGAGAATAATTGCACACAGAGGAAATATAAATGGCCCCAACAGAAAAGAAGAAAACACTAAAAAGGCAATTGATAGGGCCTTAAACCATGGCTACGATGTTGAGATTGATGTTTGGGCTAAGGGAAGTAAATACTTTCTCGGCCACGATAACCCTATGACACTAATAGATTTAAACTGGATTAATCAAAGAAAGAAAAAACTATGGATACATACTAAAAATTCTTTTGCTTTTGAAAATTTGTTATCATTAAATCAAGATTTTATGTTTTTTTATTATTGCAAAGATTTATTAGTGCTTACTAGCAATGGGTTTATTTGGACACACAGCCCGGAAAATATAATTTATCCAGAAAAATGTATAATACCACTTATTGGAATGCAAAAAATTCCAGACAAATATAATAGAAACTGGTATGGAGCCTGTACAGACTATCCAATAGCATTAAGCAAACAACATGCTTAATAATTTAAAAATAAGAGATAGATTAGTTTTACTATTAATATCATCGCTTTATATTGTTGTTGCAATAGAATCTGATGAAAAATTATTTTTCACTTCAGATGGGCTACATTATTTTTCTGCTTTAAGAAATTTTAATAATTTTAATTCACTTTACGAAGGCCCAACTTTTGAGTACTTGTTGGGTAATCACTCATATATATTATTATACCTTTTGAGCCCCTTATTAATGATTTATAAATCATACAAGATTTTTATTTTCATTAATTTTTTTATTTTGTATTTATCTTCACTATACATATATAAAGTATCAATTTTTTTAAACCATAATTATAAAAGAAGATACTGTCTATCTCTTACAGTTGCAATTTTATTTATTTCCAGTCCATATTTAAACAAGTATTTGTTTTCTCAATATTTGTTCCAGCCAGATATTTTTTTTTTATTATTTAGTACACTAATTATTTATTTTTTATTGAAAAAAAACTTTAGATTATTTTGTGTTTTTTCAATCTGTTTTTTGCTAATTAAAGAGGAGGCAATTATTGCATACCCAATCACTGTTTTTTCAATTGCTTTAGTTTTTAAAGAAAATTTTATTTTTCATCAAAAAAAAGGAATAATAATTTTATCTATTTATTTAATAACATCTTTATTTTCGCTTTTTACATTATTTTATTTCAGAAATTTAAATGAAATAAATCATGCTTTGAGGACAATAAACCTAAAAGCAATTATTTATCAGTTAATTTATAACTGCCCAAACCCTTTAAATTATGTTTACAATTTATTAAAGCCATTTATTTTTGTTTTACCAATTTTCGTTTATAGTTTGTTTAAAAATAAAAATCACAAACTTTTAAACGTTTTACTTGTTTTATCGATTTTAATTGTGGTAAAACTTTTATTAAATTTCATAATTTACAATAAATTTTTATCACCATCTTGGAGCAACTTGTGGATACAACCTTTGCTTTTTACGCTTTTAATAAATGCTATTTTTTTAAGTACTTTTCTTAGAAAGTCTAATTTTTTAAATTATTTTTTTATAACAACCGCTTTATTTATAACAGTAAATTTTAATCTTTTTACGAAAACACATGCAATAAAAAATAATAAATTTAAAAAAGAAATATGTGAAATTTCCAAAAGCTTAAAGCCATACGACAAAACTGACTACATAATTACATATGAAAATTTAGTTTCACCCTTTGTCAATAATATATCGCACTGCACACACCAATGGCTATTAAGTCTTAATAAAAAAGACAAAACAATAATTGAAAAAAAAGCTAGACTTATATTGATAAAAAAAAATAATAAAACTAACCACGTGAATTTAAGTAATCACAAGTTGTCAATAACAACTGAAAACTTTTTTCTCTATGAAAAAAAAGAGCGTACAATTTTAAATTGAATTTCTTGAAATGTTAACAAAATACTTTTTCCATAAAAACAAAAGGGTTTTTAAGTTTTTAATTGTTGGAATAGTTTCCTCTCTTTTTAATTTATTGGTATTTTATATATTATTTTATCAATTCAAATTGAATGATTTAGTTTCTTATTCTGTTGCTTATATTTTTGGTGTCCTTATAGGCTTTTTCTTAAACAAAAACTGGTCCTTTAATAATCAGGACAAAAATTGGAAGCCCCTTCTAATTAGGTACTTTTTAGTCTATACGTTTAATCTTTTTTTTGGAATGCTTTGCTTTAAGTTTTTAAATACTATATTTAGCTTTGAAGATATAATTATTCAAATATTTGTTATTGGAATAACTGCAACTTGTAATTATTTAGGCTTAAAAACAATAGTATTTAAAAAACCATAATTAAACGTTAACTAATAATGAAAAACAAGTTTGGAATTCTTGCAAAAATTAAGTTTTTACAAACCCTTGCATCAAAACTAATATCTAAAACTAATCCTGCTGTTATCCACAACATAGAAAAATACATTGCGCTAAAAAAAGTAAGCTTTCTTACATCTATAGAATCAATTGAAGGTGACTATATAGAATTTGGAGTTTTTCAAGGTAGTTCATTTATTCATTCTATTCGTTGTTGGATCAGTCACAGGCATTTTGCTGAGCATAAAAAAATGAAATTTATTGGTTTTGATTCTTTTGACGGCTTTGGAGATCTAGAAAAAGATGATTCTCACCCCTTTTACAGAGACGAAAGTTTTATCACTAGCTATGATTATGTTTTGAAAAAAGTTAAAAATGCATCAAAGGGAATAGAATTTAAGTTAGTTAAAGGGTTCTTTCAAAAGACATTAAAAGAGACACCTTCAAAATACGGTATTCATAAAGCTAAAATTATTTTTATTGATAGTGACACTTTTTCTAGCGCTGAAAATGCATTTAGTTTTTGTAAATCAATAATTCAAAATGGAACATACATCATAATAGATGATTTTTTTTCATATAAAGGCTCAGCAAACAAAGGTGTTGCAAAAGCGTTTTACAGCTTTAAAGAAATAACAAAAACAAAAACTAGACATGTCATGAATTATGGAAATGGCGGGTCCGTATTTGTAGTTACTGATTAATAATATTATAATTAATTTTGTATTAATACAGAACACTATACTTGATAAATGAATAAATATTTTTATGATAGAAATAATCGATTCAAATTATCAATAATTAAAAGTAAATTATTTTGGGGCATTTTAGTGCTAAAAATAATAACGGCCTCGTTATTTGCGTCCTCATACTTAACAGACCTTTTCTATCCGTTTGTAGAGTTTTATATAAATAATGATATAAATTCTACATACACATTTTTTTATTATTCTGGAAAATCCAACAGTTTTCCTTACCCAGTATTAATGCTATACATATTAAGTTTTTTAAAAGCGTTCTTTTCGAATGATGCCATTCTGAGCTTTGTAGATATTTTAATACTTAGAATACCAATATTATTAGCCGATATTTCTATATTATTAATACTTAGTAGATGGTTAAAACTAAACTTACGTGAATTATTAATCTATTATTGGCTTAATCCTATACTTTTTTACATAAATTATATGCATGGACAGCTAGATGTAATTCCCACCGCATTCTTAATGATTTCTATGTATTTTTTATTTAAAAAACAATGGCTTTACAGTTCATTGTTTATTGCTTTTTCAATATTATGTAAAACTAATTTTATTATAGCTCTTCCTTTCTTAATTCTTTACTATTTGAAATCCCATAATCTTAATAATAGAAAATTATTTTATTCAATTGTTATTTCTTTTTTAGTTATTTTTCTTTTTCATTTACCTGTAATAGATAATTATCATTACTTTAACACTGTTTACAATAATGCCACTCAAGGTCAGTTATTTAACTTGGCTTTAGTTTATCAAAATAGCACTCAACTGTCTTTATTTATTGCTCCCTCAGCACTTTTTTTAGTTTTCTTTTATGGCATAACATTTAAAACGTTTGATAAAAATTTATTTATTTTATTCATGTGTTTTTGCTTTGCTTCAATGACAATATTTACATCACCAGGACAGGGCTGGTATTATTGGTTTATTCCGCTTTTGGTTTTTTTTACAATAAAACAAAAAAGCTTTAATAAATTATTTTATTGGTTATTCATAGCAAGTTACTTTTTATATTTTCTTTTGATACCAGAGTCTGATTTTCTATCTCTTTATCTTTTCTCAGAAGAGAAATCAACATTTTATTCCCTCATTCCCTTAAATAATGAGGTTAAAAAAAATATAATTAGCTTCTCGTTTACACTATTACAAACCTCTTTATTTGTTAATATAATTTTCATTTTGGTTAATGGTATAGAAGAGTATAAAAAAAATAAACTACTATACCAGCCGTTATTAATAGGAATTGGTGGCGATTCTGGTTCTGGAAAAACAACGTTCTCTAAAATTGTTCAAAACCTGTATGGACCTTCACAAACAACCATAATAAGAGGAGATGATATGCATAAGTGGGAAAGAGGAGACAACAACTGGAAAGAAAAAACACACCTAAATCCATCTGCAAATCACATCCACAAGGAAATAGAGTTCATAAAGTTTCTTAAAAAGGGACTCACTATAAATAGAAGATCTTATGATCACAGTAGCGGGAAGTTCACTATTCCATCAAAAATTAAGAGTAAAAGAGTAATCATATATGAGGGATTACATCCATTTTATCTTTCGGACATGAGAAATTCTTTTGATATTTCTTTTTTTATTCAACCAGATGAAAAACTAAGAAGAAAATGGAAAATAGAAAGAGATACTAAAAAGAGAGGATATAGTAAAGAAAAAATATTAAAGCAAATTAAAGAAAGAGAAAATGATTCTTTAAAGTATATAAGGTCTCAAGCAGAAAAAGCAGATGTTTGGATAAATTTAAAGGCTTCAAATTTGTCTAAAGAAGGACTCATATTGAATATTAAAATTAACAGCAATTTAGATTTAGAAATATTGTTATTAGAATTAAATAACCTAAAAGATTTTAAATACGACTACCATATTGATCAGTTACATCATCATTTAGTTTTTTATGAAGGCATTGGTTCTAAAACAGTAGAGGAAATTGCTTACAACATTAACTCAGAAATAGATGAATTATTCTCAGATATACCACATTGGGAGGAGAACTTTAATGGTATACTACAAATTATCCAAATAGCCTGTATCCAAAGTAAATTATCCAATGAGTGAGTTGCCAAAGTTAAAAAATTTTCTTGCTCTAAAAGATTATTTAAATAATAGAATTGATTATTTGCAAGGCGCTGGAGGCAATATAAGTGAAAAAGTAGAAGGCGGGTTAATGGTTATTAAATCATCAGGTGTAGAAATAAAGGAAATCAATCAAAAATATGGTTACAGCTTGGTAAGACATAAAAAAATCAGTGATAAGTTTTCAAAACTTCCTTTGGAAATAACCAAAGAACAAGACGAGAGTACAGTTTCTTTTATTAATAACCAAACAATACACCTTCCTAAATACAACTCACTAAGACCATCTATTGAGACCGGATTTCACTCCATCTTAAAAAAATATGTAATTCACACACACTCTGTATACAGTAACATCCTTGCTTGCAGTAAAAGTTTTGAAAATTTAACTGCGACGATTTTTAAAAATGATGATTTTATTATTATACCATACTTTCCACCCGGAACTATTTTGACTAGAAATATTTTAAAAGAATACAATAATTTTTTTAAAATGAATAAAAAATATCCTGGAATAATATTTCTTAAAAACCATGGAATAATAGTTCATTCAAATTTAGCTGAGCAAGCCATAATGCTTCACGAATATGTAACAAAAAAATTATGTGATTACTTTAAGATTAAAACATCTGATTTTCCCACAGTATTTCTCTATGAAAAAACATCATCTAATTTTGAATCACACAATAGGTTTCTTCTAAATTACTTTGAAAAGAAAAAGATAATAAATCAGGATTATTTTAATGAGACATTATTTCCAGATCAAACCGTTTATTTTAAAGACAACATTTCTTTTGACATTAATAAAAACAAAAAAGTTATTATTCAAAAGGGCAAGATTATTTACAATACTAATTTTAAAGAAGCAAACACTATTGAAGAAACATTAATTTCCTATGTTTTTATTAGAAAACACATAGAGTTATCCAATTTACAATGTTCGTTTATTTCAAAAAAGGAAATGAAGTATATACACAATCTTGAAAGTGAAAAATACAGAAAAAAAATGCTAAAAAGTTAATATGCAAATAATCATTCCAATGACAGGTCTTGGCAGTCGCTTTAAAGCTGCTGGTTATAAAAGTCTAAAACCTTTAATATTGGTTGAGGGGAAACCCATGGTTGAGCACGTTATAAACCTATACCCTAGCGAAGATGATTTTTTATTTATAGTTCGCGAAGAACATGTTGAGACTACTGCAATAATTACCATTATTAAAAAAATTTGTCCAAAAGGTAAAATTAAAATTATTAAAGGTCACAAACTAGGTCCGGTATATGCAGTGAAACAGGTTTTTGATTTTATATCAGATTCCAAACCAACTATAATAAATTATTGTGATTTTTACATGAACTGGGATTATTTGGATTTTAAGAACTTTACACTTCAAAGTGGCTGCGACGGAGCTATTCCTTGTTACACAGGGTTTCACCCTCACCTTCTACATAAAAATAACTTATATGCAAGCTGTAAAGTAAATAACAAGATGGAATTATTAGAGATAAAAGAAAAATTTTCATTTGAAAATGATAAATCTAAAGCCTATCATTCTGGAGGAAATTATTATTTTAAGTCCGGAGAACTATTAAAAACTTACTGTAATAAATTGATAAAAAACAAAGAATCTCTAAATGGAGAATATTACGCTAGTTTGGTATATAACAACATGTGCAAAGATGGATTAAGTACGTTAGTATATGATAAAATTTATCATTTTTGTCAATGGGGAACACCTTTTGATTTAGAGGAATATAATTATTGGTCTCAAATATTTAAAGTTACAAAATCATGAATATTTTAATTCCAATGGCAGGTGCAGGCTCTAGATTTAAAAAAGAAGGCTACAAAACTTCTAAGCCTTTAATATTGGTAAACCATAAACCCATGGTGATAGAAGCAACTCGACACCTTCCTAAAGGAGAGAAATATATTTTTATATGTAGGCGCAACGACATTGAAAATGATCACATAGACAAAGAGATTAAAAAATACTATTCTGATGCTCAATTTATTGTAATTAACAACTTAACACAAGGTCAAGCGTCTACTTGCTTATTAGCTAAAGATGAAATTAATAATAATGAAGAATTAATAATAGGAGCATGTGATAACGGCATGATTTGGGACGAGAAAAAGTTTTTATCCCAAAAGAACGAAGCAGATTGTTTAGTATGGTCTTTTAGAAAAAATGTTACTGTTGTCAAAAAGCCAGAAGCTTTCGGGTGGGTAGATATTAAAGAAAAAAAGACTGCCAAAAGAGTTTCTGTAAAAGTTCCAATTTCCAATGAGCCTATTTTAGACCATGCTGTTGTTGGTACTTTTTGGTTTAAAAAAGGTAAATACTTTGTAGATGCAGCTGAAAAAATGATAATAAAGAATAAGAGAATAAATAATGAATTTTATGTCGATGAATGTATTAATGAACTAATTGAATCAGGATTAAAAGTTAAAGTTTTTGAGGTAGATAAATATATTTGCTGGGGAACGCCGAACGATTTAAAAACTTACCAATATTGGAAACAATTTCATAAAACCCAAAACTTTTAAAATGCTATCTGTTATTGTTCCATGTTATAACGAAGAGAAAAATATCCCTCTAATTGTCTCAAAGTTTAATAAAATATTAGAAGAATCAGCAAAAGAAATTGAAGTAATTTTAGTTAATAATGGTTCAAGTGATGATTCTAAGATTGTTTTCGAACAAACCATTTCAAATATTAACCAAAATATAAAAGTCCTAAACGTAAAAAAAAATATAGGCTATGGTCACGGAATCCTTTCTGGGTTAAAAATCGCAAAAGGAGATGTTTTGTCTTGGACCCATGCGGATTTACAGACTGAGCCCTCAGATGTCATTTCTGCGTTAAATGAATATAATAAACACAACGATCTTCAATTGGTAATCAAAGGTAAAAGAAAAAACAGAAATTTAATGGACTCATTTTTCACCTGGGGAATGCAGGTATATTGCACTATTATTCTAAAAACTAAACTAAACGATATCAATGCTCAACCTAAAATGTTTAGTAGAAGTTTTTATGAGGAGAATTTTAAAAACCCGCCCCTAGATTTCTCTTTAGATTTATATTTATTGTTAAAGGCAAAAAGAATTAAAACAGTGGATGTTTTTTTTCATAAAAGAAAATATGGTGAAGCTAAAGGTGGAGGCACAACAAAAGGTAAACTTAAACTAATTAAAAGGACAATAATTTATATCAAGCAAATCAAAAAAAGTTTAATATTAAATAGTAAAGTGTAAAAATTTTTATAAAATAAAATTTTTAAGTTTGTGTTATTATGAAAAGATTTTTCTTGATAATCTCATGTACAGCCCTTTTATCAGCCCTTTTTACATACAAAACACACTATTATTTAATAAATATAAAAAACAAAGTACTTTTAATGTTTGCAGAAAAAAAATCTGAAGAAATAAGTTTAAATCAAATATATTTAAACTTAGACTCAACAGAATTTAACAAGTTAGCCGAATACAGAAATAACGCTTTTTCAAATGCATTTATTGGGCCTAAAGAAAAGAAAAAGGTTAAAGGAGTTGTGAAAATTAATGATACAATTTATAATGCAAAAATCAAGTTAAGCGGGCATGCTTGGGATCACTTAGGAGGAGAAGATCTTTTTAAAACTTCGTTAACCATCCACATTCCAAATAGATCAAAATTTTCATTAAGACACCCCACAACAAGATCCTATTTATATGAATGGATACTACACAAAGCATTAGAAAAAAGAAATATACCAACTACTAAATATAGTTTTGTTCAACTAATTTTAAATGAAAAAAACAGAGGAATTTACGCTATGGAAAAAAGATTTCAGTATGATTTTTTTAAAGACAATAATATTGAAGAAGGACTTGTTTTACAATTTGATTTTTATCCTACACTAATTGAAAACATGCTTCAAACTAAATATGTTTCATGGGAAAGCTTTAATAATATAAATGATTACAACAATTGTAAGATATTGAATTATAAATCAAATATTGATTCTTTAGAATATTATAAAAAAACAGCTTATAACAAATTAGATAAATTTAGAATAAATGCTGACACCAATTTAAGTGATTTTGATTTAAAAACTTGGGCTAAGTTTTTTGCTGTTTTGGAAGTTTTTGGAGCAAATCATGCTGCTTCATGGTCTGCAATAAGATTCTATTATGATTTAAGTTCTGAAAAAATTTATCCTGTGGGATATGATGGAGCAGAACTAAAAGAACAAAGTTTATTACATTTCGCCTTTGATGATAGCCCAGTAAAGATATTAAAAGGCAATGAAGTTTTCTTAAGAAAATTTTTCAACAGCATAAATTTTATGAAATTGTATGATAAAGAAATAAATAATCTTTTAAATAATGATTTTGTAAATAAAGTGTTTACAGATAATGAAGACGAATATTATTTTTTACAAAAAGAATTAAATAAAGAATATAATTATAATGAAAAATATTGGTACTCTGACAAATTTGTATTTGATTCAGATTTAAAAGAAAAATTAGAAATAAGAACCAAATATTTAAAAACAGTATATAATCCATCACAACCGCTATATATTTCTGTTAAGGAAAATGAAGTATTCGCAGGTAACAAGTATTACTTACCAATTAAAATAATAGGACTTACAAACCAATTGAAAACAGAAATAAATCATTTATTTCTGAAACAAAAAAGTTTAAAAAGCCCAATAGAGCTAACTAAAATTGCTACAGAACTAGATTTTGATAAAAATCTGAAAGTTTTATATAGGTTTGTTGGAAGAGACTCAATTTATGAAGAAAAAGTATATGACTTTTATCAAAATAAGTAGTTGTTGAATTAAATATTATTAAAAGACTCCTTTTGAAATTCAGATTATTAAACATATTAAAAAAATATACTGATCAAGTCAAAAAAATAATTATATTTTTTATTTGCTTAGTAGCTTTTGTTTTACTCCACAACAATATTAAAAATAATATTTCTAAAATTTATTCAGATGAAAGTTACACAATTGAAATGGCCTTTAAGTCAATATCAGGTGAAAAATATTCATCATTGCGTGTTGGTGAGACCACAAGGTGGATAGCAAAATTTGTTTACCCATATGCAATATATTATATGAACAAAAATATGGGTGGAGAACATTATATAACCTCTTGGGATTACTCGGGAAAAGACTATTTAGATAAGAATTACACAAATATTTATAGTTTTTTTGAAAATCCTGATCCCAACATTCAAGATTTTTGGTTTGCGATGAGAATTTCATGTTGTTTTTTGACTATTTTATCTTTTTTTGCTGCTGGTCAGCTAATTTTAAAGAAAGAAAACCTTTTTTCAGCAATATTTTTTTTAATATTTTCTATGTTTTCCCTTTTGATAATGGAAAATTTATGTGTTTTTTATACTGAAAGCACAATGGTTATTGCTATTAATTTAATTATATGTTATTATTATATTGACATAAAAAACGTATACCGATCATTATTTCTGGCAGCATTTCTTATAGTTTTTGTAGTAAATATAAAGCTAGCAGGAATCTTTTTAGTAATTCCAATTTTATATGTAGCACAAAAAAAAAATTACAAACTCAAAACAAATTATTTTTATGAAGTCTTTTTTCTTTTTATTCTAGGACTCTTTTATTTGTTTACCATCAATATTTCGGATAATTGGCAATACCTAAACGAACAACTTTCCAATATTTATCATTACTCAACAGGACACTTAATTAGCCAACCATCAGGGTTCTATCAGTTAAAATCCATTTTTCGAGAACTAAGCCCTTTTATATTTATTTTTTTTATAATTTTTGCAGTTTTTTTTATCAAGACAAAAGGAAAGAAACAACAGAATTTAAGCTACATTTTTATTTTAATAGCATTCTTTTTGATAATCCAATTGATGGGAGCAAAAATATTTGTAAAAAGAAACTTAGTAACAGTATTTATGTTAATATTATTTCCAACTTCTGTTTTTCTTGGATCAATATTTGAAAGGTCTAAAAATGATTGGGTAAAGTTTTCTTCTATTTTATCTTTCTTTGTTTTTGTTCTAATACAAGTTTGTTTTAACTATAAAATCATTGGCGAATCAGTTTTGACCAAAGAATTGAAAGGAATTGAAAATTACGCTATTGTGGATTTAAAAAGAAAAAATTTTAAAGATGGTACAGAAATAGAATCAATGCCCGATGAATATTTATTGAAAGAAGATTTAGTAAAAATAGAATCACGATTTAATGGATACGATTATGTTTTAGTTAATAGAATAAAAAACAACAAACAATACACAAATTTTATTTTACCTAGAAATTTTAATTTAATAATGAGAAAAGGACCTTATTTTTTATTTAAAAGAAAAGTAATCAGTCATAATAGGTGAGAGAAATAAAAGAAGAAATAATTAAGCCAAGTAGTTCTCTTTTAGACCTTAATCTAATAGATATTTGGAAGTACAAAGATTTACTTTTTCTTTTTGTAAGAAGAGATTTTGTTTCTGTTTACAAGCAAACAGTTTTGGGGCCTTTATGGTTTGTCATACAGCCTGTTTTTACAACTATTGTTTTTACGGTTGTTTTTGGTCAGTTAGCATCTATTCCTACAGACGGGTTACCTCAGGTGCTTTTTTATATGTGCGGAATTACTTGTTGGAATTATTTTGCAGAATGTGTTATTAAAACTTCTAACACTTTTGTTACAAACTCTGCCATTTTTGGTAAAGTATATTTTCCAAGATTAATTCTTCCTCTTTCAATTATCATAACCAACCTTTTAAAGTTTGGAATCCAATTTTCAATGTTTATAGGAATATTATTTTATTACTTATATAATGGTTCAAATATTAGTCCAAACATATATGTTTTCACATTGCCATTACTACTTTTCATTATGGCGACACTAGGATTAAGTTTTGGATTAATTATTTCATCATTGACTACCAAATATAGAGATTTTCAGTTTTTGATTTCTTTTGGAATCCAATTATTTATGTATGCCTCACCAGTTGTTTACCCTCTTTCTTTAGCAAAAGAAAAGTTAGGTACATACAGCTGGATAGCAACTGCCAACCCAATGACATCAATCATAGAAACTATGAAATTTGCTTTTTTAGGAGAAGGCACTTTTAGTTGGTATAACTTAACTTACAGTCTAATTTTCTCCTTAGTTTTACTTTTTTTAGGAATAATAGTTTTTAATAAAGTCGAGAAAACGTTTATGGATACTGTATGATAGAAATAAAAGACATATCTAAAATGTATAAACTAGGGCAAGTAAGCTCTAAAACTATTCAAGATGATATAAAAAATATTTTTTATAATATAACAGGAAGGAAAAACCCGGATTTAGAAAGAATAGAAACCAATAGAAGAGATGAAAAAGGAGGCGATTACGTTTGGGCTTTAAAAGATATTAACTTTAAGGTTAACAGAGGCGAGGTTGTCGGTATTATCGGCAAAAACGGTGCTGGTAAGTCAACACTACTAAAGTTACTTTCTAAAGTTACAAAGCCTACAAAGGGGATTATAAAAACAGAGGGTAAGTTAGCGAGCTTATTAGAAGTTGGAACAGGATTTCATAATGAACTTTCTGGAAGAGAAAACATTTTTTTAAACGGAGCTATTTTAGGAATGTCTAAAGCAGAGATTAAATCTAAATTAGACGAAATTATAGAGTTTTCTGGTTGCAAAAGATATATAGATACACCTGTAAAAAGATATTCTTCTGGTATGCATGTTAGGTTGGCTTTTGCGGTAGCTGCACATTTAGATCCTGATATTTTAATTGTTGACGAAGTACTCGCTGTTGGGGATGCTGAATTTCAAAGAAAAGCTGTAGGAAAAATGAAAGAAGTAAGCGCTGGCGGTGGTAGAACCGTGCTTTTTGTAAGTCACAACATGGCCTCCATAAAAAACTTATGTGATAGAGCTATATTATTAGAAAATGGGATGGTATCATTTGATGGCTCAGTTGAAAAAGCTATAGAATTGTATAAAAATCAAAATAATAAAGATTTGAAAAAAGAATTTAGTTTTTCTAATAAGTTTGTAAATGAATATATACATCTTGACAGTTTTAGTCTCTCCCCAATAAAAGGAAATGTTATTTCTATTAGTTCTGGATTAGAATTTAGCTTTACTTTTAAAAACAAATTAAAACTTTTAAATATTGACATTACTTATGAGCTTGCTAATATGGAAGATTTGGTAATTTTTCATACTGGAAAAGTGATTGAGGAAACTGCTAAAAATAAAATAGAATTGTTGCAAGTTAAAACACAAATTCCACATTTAAATTTAAATGCTGGTAATTATAAGTTAAAGTTGATTTTTGGACAAAATCAATCAAAATTACTTTTAACCACTGATTATTTTTTAGAATTTGAATTGCAAAATGAAGCATTAGGTTCAAACACAAAAGTGTTACCTGGGATCATTAGGCCAGAAATCAAAAATAGTATAAAAATAATTTCATGAACACACTTTTAGATAAGCCATATTTGATAGATTTTCCTAAAATTGGAGAACCCTCTTTAGGTTATATTTCAGTTGCTGAAAAAAATAATTTACCCTTTATTCCTAAAAGAGTTTATTGGACTTATTTTACACCTGAAAACATTGAAAGAGGCGGACATGCTCATATTGAATTACAACAAGTGCTAATAGCAGTTTCGGGTTCAATTAAAGTTATAGTAGAAACCATAACAGGAGAGAAATATAATTTCAATTTAAATAAACCTAACTTAGGTCTTTTTATACCTAAAAAAGTTTGGAGAACCATGCAATACTCTCATAGTGCAGTTCAAATTTGTATAGCAAGTATTGAATACCTAGAAAGCGATTACATAAGAGACTATAACGTTTTTAAGAAACAAATTTTAACAGAATGAAAATTTGTATTGCTGGTAAAAATGAAATAGCTATCAATGCATTAAAACATTTATACCAAAAAATAGGGATTGATAAAAAACAACTTTTGGTTTGCACAAACAAAACTGACAAAGGAGAGGATTCTTGGCAACCTTCTTTACTAAAATTTTCTAAACAAAACAAAATTAAGGTTGTTGATCTTTCTGATTTATACATCTATGAAGATTTTTTTTTCATTTCTTTAGAATTTGATAAAATCATAAATACCTCTTTATTTAAAACAACAAATCTATTTAATATACATTTTTCACTTTTACCAAGATATAAAGGTATGTACACAAGTATATTACCTATTTTAAATGGAGATAAAATTAGTGGCGTTACATTACACAAAATAGACAGAGGTATTGATACTGGTGATATTATAGATAAATGTTCTTTTCCGATTAATCTTACTGACACAGCAAGAGATTTATATTTTAAATATATGAGATCAGGGTTTAAAATATTTAAAAATAATATAGATAGTATATTGAAATTAAACTTTTCAATGGAACCACAAGGGTTTTTAGAATCAACTTACAACTCAAAAAAAACAATTAATTTTAGTAAAATAGAAATAGACTTGAATAAAACATCTATGCAAATTCATAACCAAATAAGAGCGTTTATTTTTGTTGAATATCAATTACCAACCATAAAAAACAATAAAATTATTTCTTCACAAATCACAAATGAAAAAATTGCAATAAATTTTTACAAGAAATCAGGAAGAACCATTGAACTAAGCGGAATAGATGGCTTTAAAGTTTTATTAAAGACTCCTGAAAATGATTAGATTTTTAGATTTATATAAGATAAATAAAAAATATAGCAAGGATTTAAATATAGAATTAAACAAGGTTATTAGTTCAGGGTGGTATATAAACGGAAAATCATGTTTAAAATTTGAAAAGGAATTTGCGAAATATTGCGGAACAAATGAAGCTATTGGAGTAGCTAATGGATTAGACGCTTTAACTTTAATTCTCAGTGCTTATGTTGAACTAGGAAAACTTAAAAAAGGCGATGAGGTTTTAGTCCCAGCAAATACTTACATAGCCTCGATTTTAGCAATAGTAAAGAATGAATTAACTCCAGTGCTGATAGAACCTAATTTACACAGTTTTAATATTGATGATTTTGAGAAATATAAAAATAAAATAAACAACAAAACAAGGGTAATAATGCCTGTTCACTTATATGGTCAGGTAACTAATATGCAAGTTATAAACCAACTAGCTAAGGAACATAATCTATTAGTAGTAGAAGACTCAGCTCAAGCTCACGGTGCACTATACGACAATAAAAGAACCGGAAACTTAGGAGATGCTGCAGGTTTTTCTTTCTATCCAGGAAAGAATCTTGGAGCATTAGGAGACGGAGGCGCAATAACTACAAACGATTCATCTTTAGCAAAGACTATCCGAACTATATCTAATTATGGCTCTGAAAAAAAATACCACAATTCTTTAAAGGGTACTAACAGTAGGTTAGATGAAATTCAAGCTGCACTCTTATCAGTTAAACTTAGTGATTTAGAAAATGACATAATTATTAGAAGAAAAATAGCCCAAAGGTACTCAGACGAAATAAATAACCCACTTATACAAACCCCTATTTGGAACCAGAAAACAAACAGTCATGTATTTCATTTATATGTTGTTATGTGCAAAAAAAGAGATAAACTAAAAGATTATCTTTTTCAAAACGGAGTTGAGACGGTTATACATTATCCAATACCCCCTCACAAACAAAAAGCCTTCAAAGAATGGAATAAACTAAATTTTCCTATTACAGAAAAAATTCATGCTGAAGTATTAAGCTTACCAATAGGTGCTCATTTAATAGACAGAGAAGTGGGAAAAATTATTAATTTAATGAATAAATTTAAATGATAATTGGTAATCCATTAGTCTCTATTATTGCGTGTTGTTATAATCATGAAAGGTTTTTACTTGAAACATTAAATAGCATTAAAGCGCAGACCTATGTCAATATTGAGTTAATAGTAATAGATGATTTTTCAACAGATAGCTCTGTCAAAAAAATTAATAATTGGATTAAGAAAAATGAATATAAATGTTTATTCATTCAAAATACGGAAAATTTAGGTATTGTTAAAACGTTAAATAAAGCACTAAAAAAATGTACCGGAAAATATTTTTCAATGATTTCTTGCGATGATTTTTATTTACCAAATAAATTAGAAAATCAATTGAAAATATTTGAAACCCTTGGTAAGGATTATGTAGCTATTTATTCAGATGCTTATATAATTGACGAGTTTTCCCAAAATTATCAATGGACCCATATGGCTAGAAAAAAATTACAAAGCCCCCCTCATGATGACATTTACGAGCAATTACTATTAAAAGATAATTTTATTCAAGCAGCTTCTTTATTATATAAAAAAGAAATCATAGACAACTTAGGGTTTTTTGACGAGTCTTTAGCGTATGAAGATTATGATATGATATTAAAACTGTCAAGAACTTACAAATTTTATTTTTCTAGTCATATTGACACTTGCTATAGAAAACATCAATCCAACATGACAAACGAATTGAACAAACCAATTTTCATTGATACAAAAATCAAAATTCTTTTTAAACACCTAAGTTTAAACAAAGATATTTTAAAGTTAAATAAGCTAATCAAAGAAAGGATTATTGAACAATGTGAGCTTTTGTATCTTTACAAAAGTGAATATGCAAAGCTACATTTGAAGAATTTAAAAAATAGATTTAATTATGGAAAGTTAGCATATTACGCTTTAATTCTTGGACTAAATTTTAAGTTCTACTTGCTTTTGAAAGTTTTTTTAAAAAGAGACAATGACCAGTTTATTGTAAAAAAATTAACATATTAAAAAATACTATTGCAGCCTGAAAAAATTAACATCGGCTTAATACTTGACTCTAAAAACATAGAACTCTGGAAGTGTAAAATAATAGAAAACCTTATAGATGAAAAGTTTATTAAACTTGATTTTATTTTTCTTTTTAGCAATAAAACTACACACAATAAGACTAATACTTTATTAACCAATTACATTGAGTGGGATAAAGATTATAACAAAGAGCATGAGGACTCTCTAGATATTATAGACCTCTATTCTATAATTAATAATAGTAAAATAAAAATTTTAAATGAGGATAAAGACGTTGAAAAAGAAAGAGTACATATTATAGTACACCTAGCTGATGCTCCAATTAAAAATAATTTTTTAAGAATTTCAAAATATGGAATATGGGTTTATAATTTTGGGGGATATGATCAAGCAAAAAATGAAACAAAATACTTTTGGGAAATATTTAATAGAGATTCAATTTCTATTATTTATTTAATTTGTTATTGTTTAAAATATCCAAAAGGAAAAATAATTTATAAATCCATTACTAATACAAATTTGTTTTCTTTTTATAAAAATATAAACAATATTTTTTTAAAATCACCTGTATTTATTTCAAGGATGATTAGATATTTTTATGAAAATGGATTTGAATCTTTAGAAAAACTCAATTTTTCTATTGACCGTTCGAAAAATATTACTCATCAGTTATCAAACATAACAATGATTAATTTTCATTTAAAATTATTTTTTCGAGAAGTTAATAAAATTTTTAGAAAACAATTCTACAACCAAGAGTGGCAAATAATTTTAAAATATAAATCAAAAAAAAGCTTACTAAAACCCCCTACTGGAAGATGGTATGCAGATCCTTTTCCAGTAAAAGAGAAAGATAGTATTTATCTTTTTTTTGAAGATTTCATTAAAAGAGAGGGTAAAGGTTGTATCTCTTTCGTAGAAATTGAAAACAACAAAATCTCCGAACCATTCGAGGTATTGAAAGAAAAATTTCATTTGTCATACCCCCATGTTTTTAAAGATAATAATGAATATTATATGATTCCTGAAACTATGGAGGATAATTCTATTCGTCTTTATAAGTCAATAAACTTCCCTAAAAAATGGGAATTTAAAAAGACACTAATCTCTAATGTTTCTGCTGTAGACTCAACAACATTATTTTATAAGAATAAAGTTTGGTTATTTACTAATATAGCTAAGAATGGAGCATCTGACTGGGAAGAACTTTATTTGTTTTATTCTGATAGTATTTTAGGTGAATGGCATTCACATCCACTAAACCCTATTATTTCAGACGTTACCAAAGCAAGGCCAGCTGGAAAGATTTTTATTAACGAACAAGGAGCACTTATTAGGCCAAGCCAAGACTGTTCCAAGTGCTATGGGTATGCAATTAACCTTAATAAGATCACCAAAATCTCAACTAAAGAATATGAAGAGGTACAAGAAAAAAAAATTTTACCAATCGAGATGGGAAATTATTTTGGAACGCACACGTATAATAAAATTGAGGATTTTTACTTTTTTGATGCTAAAAAGTGGGTAAAAAATAAAAATTATAATCTTTTAAAGTTTATGAAAAATATTTTTGGTATATATCATCACAAACCGATAAGAAGTTTTTTATTTCATAAAATAAAAAACTTACTTCCAAGTAAATTAAGTTGAATATCTTACTGGTTATAGCAGACTTAGGGTTAGGAGGGGCCCAACAAGTAGTGATTAATTTAGCAAATGAGTTTGCCAGACAAGGCTATAGAGTTTGGCTATTTGATATCTATCCAGAATTAAGGGAAAAAGGAATGGTCATTAGGATAAACAATGAAGTTAATTTAATCTCTTATAATTACAATTATTTAAAGCTTGAGAAAAAAGATAGAATAGTTGATTTTTTCTTGAACAAAATTTCTGTAAAGCTGAATCGAAATGAAAAATTGTTTAAATACCATAAAAAAAATCTACAATCAATAATTTCTGCAAACAATATAGATTTTGTGAATTCACATGTCTGTTGGGCTGATTATTTCGTATATAAACATCTAAAACATCTTCACGATAAGTGGATAATTACACTTCATGCATCTTATAACAGTCTTTTTTCTAATCCCAAAAATAAGTATTTAACAATCACTAAAAAAACCATGTCATCTTCTAGAAAAATTATTTATATTCATGATGATGGTTTACGTTTTTTAGAAAAAATATTAGAAACTAAATTTTATAATGCTAAAAAAATCTTTAATGGATCTCCAAAGCTGTTATCTGATCAAAAAATAAACAGACAGACTTTAGGCCTATCAAAGAAAGATTTTGTTATTTTATGTGCATCTAGGGCAATAAAGGAAAAAGGGTGGATGGAACTCTGTGAGGCAGTTACAGCAATAAAAAAAGAAAATATAAAATTAATTTTTGCAGGAGACGGTTTAATTTTGGATGAAATACAAAAAAAATATTTATGTAATGACTCTATTATATTTTTAGGATTCCAATCCAACATAAATGATTTAATTAATTTATCGGATTTAGTTTGTTTGCCATCTTATTCGGAAGCGCTACCAACGATATTAATTGAATCATTATTTTTGAAAAAACCAATTATTGCAACGAATGTAGGTGAAGTGTCCAATATAGTAGTAAACAGTAACGGTAATTGTGGTATTCTTGTTCCTAAATTTAGAGGTGAAAGATTAGTTCAAAGCCTATCTAAGTCGATATTAAATATTTATGAAAATAAAATAGAATTTAGTAAGGAAGCATTTGATAAGGCAATTAAAAAATTTTCTTTAGAAAATATGGCAAGAGAATATTTAAATTTTTTAAGAACTAATTAATATCTTATTTTAAGGATACTTTAGCTATTAAATTATAAATTTTTTATATGATTTTATTTATTTCTCATGATGCATCTTTGACAGGAGCCCCAAGGAGTTTGCTCACCATAATAGAATTTATAAAATTAAAATATAAAGGAGATATAGAAATAATTTTAGGAGAAACAGGACCCTTGTATTTAGAATTTAGACGCTTTGGCAGAGTTCACGTTTATCATAAAGAGTGGTATTTTGAGAAGAACCTGTTAAAGAGGATTAGAAATAGACTCTTTTATACAAATCATTTAAGGCAAAAAAGAATTAAAAAATATTTTACTAAAAACAAACCAAAATTAATTTTTAATAATACTGTAGTAAATGGAGAAATACTACAAAATCTTTCATCCTTAAAAGTAAAAACAATAAGCAGAATTCCTGAAATGGAAACAGTAATGAAAATGTATGATTCTCTTTTTAATAATAGCACTCAAAAAATTCTAAGTAATTCCCATTTTTTTATTTCACCCTCAAAATCATCAAAAAAAGTTTTAACAGATAAATATTCTATTGATGGCAAAAAAATTAAGGTATGCCATGGACAAATAAAGAAATTTAAATTAGATAAAGATGGCGGACTATCTCTGCGAAAAGAATTAAATATTCCTATTGATGCTGATGTAATAGGAAGTTGTGGAACAATTGGATGGAGAAAAGGAAGTGATTTATTTTTAAAAATCGCTCAATTACAAAGTAAATCTAATATTTATTTTATTTGGATAGGTGCAGACAAGAACTCAGTTGGTTATCAAAACTTTATTTATGAGGCTGAAAAGTTAAAAATTTTAGAGAAAATAATTGTTGTAAATTATAAATCTAATATTAAAAAATATTATCAAATAATGGATGTTTTTCTTATGACTTCCCGAGAAGACCCCTACCCATTAGTTAATTTAGAGGCTGCAGCATCTGGAGTTCCTGTAATTTGCTTTAAAGATTCTGGAGGATCTGAGGAGTTCGTAGAAAAAGGTTATGGATTTGTTGTACCATTTGGAAGTACAGCCGAAATGTCAAAGAAAATAGATTTAATAATCTCTAATAAAAATAAATATAGAATAAGTAAAAAAAGAATTGAAGATATTTTTAGGACAAATCAATTAGAAAAAATTTGGCTAACTGTTGAAGAGTTTCTTAACACAAATTAAATGAATAATAAAGTTCTTATTTCAGTTTTAAATTACTGTGACGTTGATTCTACTACGACTTGTGTTGAAAGTATTTTAAAAAACCTTAATAGAGATGAAAAGCTTTTAATTATAGATAATAATTCCCCTGATGGATCATATAAAAAGCTCAAAAATTATTTTAAAGACCTTCAAGTAGTAAATTCAAAAGAAAATAATGGATATGCAGCAGGGCATGAAATAGCAGTTAATTTTGCAATCAATCATGGGTTTAAATTTGTTTGGATATTGAATAATGACTTGGAGGTTAGAAAAAAGACATTAAAAAATTTAATTCAAGCCTATAACTCCAACGGTCTGGGCATATATGGGAGTATCACTTTAAAATCTGAAAATCCCGATATTATAAATTTTGGAGGTGGAAAAACAGCAGATATTTTAAAACCACTTGATTATAATTCTTATGAAAATTTTAGATTGGATGATTATCCTAAAATTCCTGAGATTAGAGCGGTACAGTGCATAGAGGGTAGTTCAATATTAATTCCAACTGAAATTATTAGAAAACATGGATTTATGCGATCAGACTTTTTTATGTATGGAGAGGAAACAGATTACTGTTTTAGAATGAAAAAACTTGGAATTTCATCATATGTAGTAACAAGTTCGGTAGTTTTTCACAAAGGAGAGAAGTCTTTTAAAGACGATCCAAAGGTTAAATATTATAAAAGAAGAAATGGTTTGTATTTTGAAAAAACACACTATAATATTTCAATATTTAAAAATATTCATATTCGTACTGGCTTAATTTCAACTTTAAAATATTTTACTAAAACCTTATTTATTAAACCGTCAAAAAATGAAACTTACTACATTAATTTAGCAAATATTCATGCTATCTTAGATGTAAAAGGGAAATTAAAATGATGTTTTCAATTGTTTTGCCAACATTTAACAGAGGAAAATTTATTAAAAATGCAATAAATAGTGTTATAAGTCAGTCTTTTGGTAAATGGGAGCTTATTATTGTTGATGATGGGAGCACTGACAACACAAAAGAAATAGTTAAAAGTTTTAATGACCCAAGAATAAACTACATATATCAGGAAAATAGTGAACGTAGTATTGCAAGAAATCGAGGGATAAAAGAATCCAAAGCAAATTGGATTTGCTTTCTAGATAGTGACGATATATTTCCTGCTAACCGTCTTAGTATTTTAAATAAAGAAATAATAAAGAGAAATATTAATGGAATGTATTTTACAAATATTGAGTTTCGTTCAAACGCCGAAACAAAACTTATTTCATATTCTAATCCTGAAGAAGGTGAATATCTAAGATTTCTTTTCGAAAATACCATTGGAACACCACAAGTTTGTGTTCATCGGGATGTTGTCTCTAAATTTAAATTTAATGCAAAATTAAGTAATGGAGAAGATTTAGAGCTTTGGACACGAATTCAAACCATTTTTCCAATCATATATCTAAAAAATGTACCACCATTAATTGCTTATGACCATTCGGAAAGATCAGTTGACATTAAGAAAAACAATACAGCTATTTTGCGCTTAAAAACATTAAATCATATGTTTACAAAAGATCATCCAGCTTACAAATTAAACAATTCAATAAAGAGAAAAATTTTTAGTAATACTCAATTTAATGTTGCAAAACACTTTATGTATAATAATAAAAATTTTAAAGCATGGTTCTGGACGCTTAAATCACTTGTAAAAGATTTTAACAATGAACAAAAAAAACATAAAATCTTTTGCTTAATATCGCTATTATTTAATAAAAATCCTAAAGAATATATAAATAATGGAAAGTAAAATATTAATTAGAACATTGCGAAAAGAGGACTTAGGGTTAATGATTGAGTTATTTAATTTTTCTAGAGTTAAGAAGACAAGCTTTGATTATATTAAGAATCCAAATTATAATCCTGAGCTGGTTTTTAAGAAGAAGTATGATCAAAAGCAGATTAACCTGTTACCATTGGGAACAGGGGCTTTTTTAGGTAATAAATTAATAGGGATGTGTTTAGTAACCTATTATAAATTAAAAAATACAAGTAAAGAATTTACAGTAGGTCAGCTTGGCGATGTTGTAATTAAAAGAGAATTTCAGTCTAAAGGGCTTTTCAATAAATTACTTCATGCTATTATGAACGAAGCTGAGAAATTAAAAATAGACGGATTAATAGGTTTTCCAAACTTGAATGCAACACCCGCTTTTAAAAATAATCACAAGTGGATTCATGTAGGAGACTTTTGCAAGTATGAATTTTCTTTAAAAACATTTCCAATTTTAAAGATTTTAAACAAATTAGGTTTTTATAAATTGTTTTACAGATTGATTAAAAGTGTAAATAAATTAAAGTTTAAATCAGTTGAAACAAAGGTATTAACAGTACCTCTTTCTAAAGAATATCTTGATTACAAAAGTTATCATGATTATAGAATATTTGAAACACAAGTTTCTAACATACTGTGGACAATTTCTGACGGAGTTAATGTAGTCAATTCAACTATCTACAATGAGGATTTACTTAAAATAGAGCTAAATGAGTTGCGAAAATACTTTTCAAGAAGGGGCGTACACAAATTATCTTATATTGTTCAATTTGAAAGCAATTTAAGCAGCTACCTTTCTCGCTGGGCTGTAGGCACTAAGACTGTTCCAATATTTATTTTTTATATTAATAATGATATTAAAAAATTTTCAATAATATTTTCAGGATTTGAGAGAAATCATTTTTAAATGAAAGTTTTATTTTTGGCTCAATCTTTAGGTAAGGCTGGCGCTGAGCGTCTAGTACTTGAAATTGCAAATGCAATAAGTGTAATTTCTAAAGATGTTTTAGTGAAAGTAGTTTCACTAGCTCCAGAAAATGAATATCCATCTCTTTCAGAAGGCCTAGATATAGAATATTGTAATTCTAATGTCCACATATCAATTTTTGGTAAATCTGTGATTAATATATCAGAATTTGAGAAAATCGTAGATGAGTTTAACCCGGATGTTATACATTCTCACACTTACAAAGCAGAGCTTGTAAGTCGAGAAAAGCCTAGAAAGGGCATAAAATATTTTACTCATGCGCATGGACCTTTTTTAGAATTTGAAAAATTTACATTTAAAGTTTTAATAAACAAATTAGCGTTTACTAGGTTTTTTGAAAGATTAAGAATCTTTAAAAGATATAGAAAAATAAATAATCAATTTATAACAATTAGTTCATTAATTGATAGTAAACTAAGAAGTCAACTGGGCTCTAAATGGAATTCAAGAATTCATTTTATGCCAAATGCAATAGATTACTCAAAATTTAATGCAAAGCCAAAAGAAATTTCTTCAAATACAATAAAGCTTATATCAGTTGGAAGGATGTTTCCGGAAAAAAATCATACATTTTTGTTAGATGTAATTTCTAAACTGATATGTTTTGAGCCATCTATAAATTGGAGACTTTTAATAGCTGGAGTGGGCCCACTTAAAGAGAGTCTCAGCCAAAAAATAATCAAATTAGGCCTAAGTAAACATGTTTTTCTTCCTGGGTTAGTTGATAACATAGAACAAACATTGAAAATATCCCACTTGTACCTTCATTCTGCAACATTTGAACCTTTTGGGTTAACAATGATGGAGGCTATGGCGTCATCTTTACCAATTATCTCAATAGACGGAGGCGGAAATAAAGATTTTATTCATAATGACTACAATGGTTATATTTTTAGTCAAGACACATCCCCTGAAACTTTTGCTAAGGTAATAATTGACCTTGTAAAAGATAATGGTAAATACTTAAAAATGGCATTTGCTGCAAATGAAACTGCAAAAGAATATGACATAGCTAATTATACTAAAAAGTTAATTCAATTATATAGATAAATAAACAATATGATTATTTTAAATAAAGTTCAATAAACTCGTCATAATTTTTCTGCGCATTAAAATGTTTGTCCCAAGTATTATATGCGTTTTCTCTTAAAACTCTTTCAAACTCTCTATTCATTAGGTATATTTTTTCTATTTTTTTGGCAATTAAATTAATATCAGCATCTTCTTCAATCAATACTCCATTTTTATTATTAACAATTTCTGAAGTTCCACCCACATTAGTAGCCAGGACAGGAATTTCACAACTCATTGCTTCCATGATAGATAATGGTAATCCTTCCGATTTACTAAGATTAATAAATAAATTTGGCTGCTCATTAATGTAATAAGTCAATATATCTTTGTTATTTATTCTTCCTTTAAATTCTACTTTAATATTATTAGACAGGTTTTTAGAACAATATTTCTCAATTTCATTTTGTAGTTGCCCCCCTCCGAAATGTACCCACTTTAAATTAAAACCCCGTATTTTATTTAAGACTTCTGCAATTAATCCTACTCTTTTAACAGGTATTATGTTTGAACAACTTACAATCAGAAAATCTTTCTTTTTTTTATAAACTTTCAGATTTTGTTTTTTCACCCCTAACATAGATAATCTAAAGGGAGTAGTTTTAAATTTTAAAATTTCTTTCATATAATTTATACCATCCATCGATATAGAAACAACGTTGTCTAAATTTTTAAAAATTTGGTTTCTTAGGGGTAAGTAATCATATTTATTTTCTTTAAAGTATAAGTCCCATCGATGCATTCTTGTTACGCATTTTAAATTATTTTTTTTTTTAAGTTTGATGTTCCCCAATGCAATCGCACTATCATTACACCAATAGCTATATAGGGTTAGATTATAGTGATTATATTTACTAACAAAAACAGAATATTCTTTTGAAAGGCGGTAACTATTCTCTAATGAAATCATTAATGTTTTAATAATGCCTAATGAGATTTTTTTTTGATATTGCACCCAAATTAAACGAATTTCCTTCCAAAAAGTCTTATTAAATAGATGCCTTAAAGACCATATTTTTTCAAAAAACGTTGGATTATATCTAATTTTGTATACGAAAACATTACTGGGTAAAAGTCTATTTTTTTTTGACTTAAGTTCATGAGATAAAATTATTATTTTGGAGAATTTTCTCGACAAATAAATAATTTCTGTCTCTAAAAATGTCTCTTGGACGCCATAAGGGAATTTTGAAGTAATTAATATTAATAAATTTAACATTGCGCTCAAATATGCGAAAAGTTTTTTAAATCTAATTATGTGACTTATCTAAACCCTTTTATTTAATTTTTTATAGATGGAAAAAGTAATTATCATTTCATATTTTTTCAAACCTTGTAATTTGACAGCAGCAAATAGAGCTTATGGGTGGGCTAAGTACCTACAAAAATATGGTTATTATCCTATTATAATCACAAGATCTTGGGAAGTAGAAATTAAGACACCCAATGACGTCTTAAAAAGCTCAGGAAGGAAGTTAGATATTGTAAAAAGACAAGAATATGAGGTACACTACCTCCCTTATAAAAGTAACCTAAGAGACAGAATCAATCAAAATAAAAAGTTAGTATTTATTTCTAAATTTTTAACATTTTTTGGTCTAGTGTTGCAAAACTTTACTACATTTTTTATTCCTTATAAAAATATTTATTCTCACTCTCTTAACTATTTAAAAAACAATCCAGATATTAAGAAAGTTATAATTACTGCAAATCCTTTTAATTTATTTTATTTTGGATATAAATTAAAGAAAGAACTCAATATTAAATGGATTGCTGATTACAGAGACGATTGGACAACTAGCGAGCTACATGAATATAAACCATTAAGTAATTTTAGTTTAATAAATTTTCTTGATAAAAATAGTGAGAAAAAATGGGTTTCTTCATCTTCTCTAATTACAAGTGTCTCTGAACATTATCAGAGAAAAATTTCAAATTTTGTTAATGTAAAAGGTGTAGAGATTATCAATGGATTTATTGACACAATCAGAAGCAATCAAGTCCCCAAAAGAAAAAGACGAAAAACAATCCATATTACTTATAATGGCAGTCTGTATGATTCTCAAAATATTGAGTTGTTTTTAGAGGCTTTATTAGAACTAAAAGATGAGAATAGTAATTTTAACTTCAAGTTTAATTTTCCTGGATTAAGCTTCTCAAAAAAACAGAAAAAAAGAGTTTTAGACTTTGTTAGAGGTTATGAATCCTTTTTTAACATAACAAATAGAATTTCCAGAGAAGATGTCATTAAAATGCAATTAGATAGTGATATTTTACTTATGATAGGACATGATAAATTAATCGGGATTCCATCAAGTAAGGTATATGAATATATATCATTAAAAAAACCAATACTGTTGGTCGAATCTGATTCAGATATTCTGCAGAAAACTATAAAAGAAAGTGGGTTAGGACTTATTGCAAATAATAAATCAAAAATCAAACAAATATTGACTGAAGTCCATGAAAAGCTTATGATTGGTGAAAAAATTTTAGTAAGAATAGATGAAAAAAAGATTGACCAATTTTCAAGGAAATATAGCACTAAAAAATTGGCAAGTTATCTTGATAAAATTTAGAACTTTTATTTAGAGGAATAAGCTTCTACCAAAAGAGGCGCTATGGAACTGGAATTAGTCATCAAAGCTATATCTAGATTTGCTTCAATAATTTATTTAGTTTTTTCTTTAGAAAGTTTAAAAAGTAAGTACAAACTTCCAAAGAAAAATGGCATCATGGGAATTTTGTACCTTACTAAAGCACCAAAATTTGTTCCAGCTATTCCAACTCCAAAAGCAAAAAACACTGAAAACAAAGTACAAAACAATAAAAACGGTTGTTTTGACAATATCTGTATAATTTTAAGTGGGTTGGTCCTAATTAATAAAAAGACAACAAAAACCATTAAAGCTGTATTTTCAACAGCAGATATTACCATAGTAGGACTTCCTATTTCCCATAAAAATGGTCTAAATAGAGCTGTAAAAATTGCTAATGGCGCTAAACTCAACAAGTTTGTTAAAGTACCGTCAAGCTTGCCAATATTATAACTATTAGATCCATATTGTTCTCCTCTAAGCAGATCACCTTGAATTACTTGTGCTTGTACTATAGCACTATCCACATCTCCATAAACACCCATTGATTCTGATAAGCTATTTATAGATAAAAAACCAACTGATGAGACCCCTAATAAGATTAAAGGAAATAGTAAAGTTTTAAATATAGGACTTTGAATATTTTTTAGTATTTGGTTGTTCATCCAAATCAACATACCTGGTAATAATGAAATTAGTAAATATGATTTAAGATTAAGGATTACATATATGTTAAATAAAAAGACAAACAGGTTCAATATTATTTTTCTTTTAATAATAAAAATTTTGTAAAAGTTATATACTGCCCAGCATGCAGCACATAGTATATAGCTATCCTTCATTATGCCACCTCCCCAAAACAATAGACTCGGTAAAAATATAATTAAGTATGCTAACGGCTTGGAGTTTCCTGGGTACAAGTCATTAAAAACTCTAAATAATTTCCAAATCCCTATAAAAGAGAATAAACTAGTTAATATACTAGTGATTAAAAATCTACCAGAACCTAAAATATATAAAATCGTTGAAAACCTACATACAGAAAAAGTGTTGGGGTCCTTCCACATATAAAGGGGAGGAATTGTTGAACCATATTCATAGATTTGATACCATCTTGAACCTACTCCAAAGTTAAAAATTGCTTCAAATCCATGTCTTGGTTCATTAAATAGAAGTGAAGCAATCGCTTTAGTTCCTATGAAATAATTTACAGTATCACCGCCTCCGTAGTAAAATAGGTAGATCAAACAGAATGAGATTACTCCAAAAAATTTAAATAATATTCCACTTAAAAAGTATTTATACTCAGCAAAGAAACGGATGTTTTTCTTTTTAATATTATTAGCAATAATGTAAATTACCAAAATATAAATAGGGATTAAAATTAAGTCAACAAATGAAATGTAATTGCCCATGCTTTGAAACACAAAGTTCTTTGTGCGCAAAAATATAACAACTTATTTTAAATAAATTAATTTTATTAAAAAAAATTGAAACATA
>MDTG01232819.1_pt1 | contig 35116 bp, 39 predicted proteins | sample 811421 | NCBI WGS metagenome assembly MDTG01 (sample SAMN05326645, study PRJNA326480) | marine metagenome | isolation source: seawater | place: Pacific Ocean: South East | collected 2011
CAAACTATATGGTCTTTACGCAATACATTAGTTTCCATATCATCTGGAAATACATTGCCTTTATACCAAGAATATATTTTGTTCTTTTCAAACAAATTAAATTTTTTAGACTCATCCTTTTCTATATTATACCATACCCTGTTAAGATAATTGTCTATTGTTTTATATGTAAAGAAAATATATTCTATATTATCTTCTATATGTTTGTAAATATCCTTTAACTGACCTCTATTCCATCTAATTATGGATGAATTTATTACGGGTGATTCACCTTTATTATAATTTCTACGGCATATATCCACATCGTTCCACCAACCGCGTATGATCCACGGTTTGGACATTTCTAATTTAAAAAAATAATCCATGGAATTATGGATGATAATATCCAAATCAAGGAATAAATATTCTTGTCCAATAATTCTAGGAAATAAATCCTCATTAAACATATAAAATTTTTTATATGCCCAAAAGTGATTCTTCTCTGGGATGTAATGCTTATCCCAAAGTGTAGGTAGTTTTATATGATAATCTTTTTCTGGTTTATCGGTAAGGCAATAAAAATTAAAATCATATGTGCAATTCTTTTCTAATTGCTGTTTTAATTTTTCATCATATCCATCATATTTGTCACCCCACTTAACACATAATATATTTTTCATTTGCTAAAACTTTAAATAAAGTAACATACATTCCTTTATTGTTTGAGCCTTTCTAAGACGCATTTTTAATTCTCTATCTTCTGACTTTACAACGTGATCTTTTTCAAACATTTTTAATTTTAATTGAAATATTTCCTTATCAGTGGATGATCTGGTATCATCTAAATATTGTAAAAGTAAATCATGATTTACACCGGCGTCTGTAATAATATCCATATATTCATTATTACGCTTTGCAATATTAATTAATGTATCCTCATATCTTTTACGATTTTCCCTAATTACTTTAAATGTTCTTTCATTTAACCAATCATCTGTAATAGGAACTAATTCACCATCAGCATTTCTTTTTGTTTGATTTATAAATTTTTCAAAGACATCATTATCCTTTTCAACATTAATATAGTATGGTCTGGTATTTTCTCCGGAATTATCCAACCATAATGTTTTTAATATTTTTCTTTCGTTATCTGCATAATGAGCATCTACAAATGTGTGATTGTCAATCATATTATGTCCTATTTAATCTTAATGTCCATTCATTAATTACCTGAGGAGTACCATCAGGAAATTCCTGTGATCGGTAGTCATCACTTGGCACAAATCTCTTATTCCATGTGGCACCATCTAGTTCAGTGTTCACAATTGATGTACCGTGAGCAACTCCTGATCCATCAATGTTATAATTTAAAGTATTACCTGTACCATTATATATCTGTTGTCTTATTAATGGACAAAAGAATGCTTGAAATTCTGTCTGTGTCATTTCCCTTAAACCAGCTGGTGCGTTTACACCATTACTTGTATAATCAATAACCAATGGCAGTCTATATGTTTCCTCGACTCCATTATTTTTATAAAGATAATATGTTGTATTTGAGTTTGTTGTGCCATCTTGATAGGTACCATCAATACCAATAGCCGCTGCATCAAATGATGTAGGATCTGCATTTGTATCCTCAAATACAATACCCAGTTGAGTTGAATTTGTTTCTGATGTGCTTGAACTAATAAAGTAAGAGCCGCCGGCAAAGGCACTGGTTGTTCCATTATGGATATATTCCACAACAGGATCAATAAAGGTGTCTAAAATATCTTGAAAGGACATTTCTCTAACTGAATAACCACCATCGGTTCCAGGATTACCGGTAGTCCTACCTTCATAATAAACAGGTTTAGGTCCAGGCAGAGTTTCAAAGTTACCAGGGTATGATGTTTGACCCCAGTTGAGGCCTGGATCAATTCGTACTTGATCTATTTTATCATATGTTGTTTCAATAATTGATTGAGGATCTTCTGTAGTGGCCTGCTGTACATATTCGGCATCTCCATCATCAACAGCATCTCCATCACCAGTTGATTGTGCCGCAGCACCTGATCGCAAACGTGTATCATTCATATTAGCTGGTGAAATATTACCACCCGAAGCAACAACGCTTAAAAGTACTGAAGGGTTATTTGCAAAACAATAAGCAATACGTTTATGAACTTGATCCCTATCAGAGGTAGTCCATTCTTTTATTGCTTCATCATCCTGTGTTAATAAAGGTAATCTAACAGTCATTATGGTGTACCTGCTACGTCAGTTGTTGACATAAAATAACCTGCCAAAACAACACCGCCACTTTCCTCCTTGATGGTAAGTAACTTCATATGATCTAGTTCCTTTTCAACCTCATCAGAATCATTAAAATGAAAATTTGTTATGTAGGCATGATCTATGGTTGCAGAATCAATATATGCAGAGTCAATTATAGCCTCTGAAACCTCTAATCGTCTTATCGTTGCACTGTCTACCGTGAGGTGATCAACATCCAAATTTCTAATTTCTGCAGAGTCAATAATTGCACTATCAACTTGCATAAAACCAACTCTTAATCTTTTAAAATCTGCAGAGTCAGCCTTTAATCCTCTTAGTTGCCAGTGATCGGAATCACTGAACAATCTATCATTAATAGAATCAATCATGCCAACCAAATGGTTAAGGGCACTTACTATATTTGAGTCTGCAAAATTATCTGCAAATTCAGAATCCAAATCATCAAGATCACCTAGATAATCAGACATCAAATTTGTTTTGGCCATAAATGTACCAATTGAATTAACAAAATCTACTGTAATTTTACGTGCCATTTATCTTTCCTTACGATAATGAGAAATCAGGCGCTACTGTTGCCATGTGGCCATTCTCTGAATCAAATAGATATGCACCAAAATGTGCACTTGCTTTATTTCCACTAGGTGGGTTAATATAAAAAGGTCTTATGAGATGAACAACCTGGTTATCCATATGTAGGGTATTTATATTGACATACTCATTAAAGGTTACCTTATCAGCATTGAACCCTGTATCATCACCAGTTTTCATTGTAAATTCGTGTACGTTTAGCCTTTTATAGATTTGTGCGCTATCAATAAAATCTGCATTAGGGACATATAAATCATTAATATGCACACTATCACCAATAAAATCAAATTTATCTGTACCGGGTGAATCGCCATAAAATGTATAATCACTATCCGGATTGCGAGGACCAACAAGAGCAGAATCGTAATTCCATAATTGCTGTAAATCTAATTTTTGTATATAGCCTGAGTCAACGCCTAGGTTTGCTGTTATCTTACCAATAATACATTTATCAGAATCATGTGGTAATACTGGTTCATATAAAATACATTCCAGTTTATCAAGCCCGCCACCTACGGTACCAATTGCATCAACAATATTAGAATCTTGAGGTGTTGAATATCCAGCAGGAGCCTGAAAATAAGGATCCAAACCATCTAGATCCTCAATGTAATCAGACATCTGATTTGTTTTTTGTCTCCAAACATCCAATGTGTTTGTTTTTTGGACTGTAATCTTACGTGACATTACAACTTCTCTAAAATTTGTTTCATCATATCTTTGAGATCGGAAACATCTCGTTTTAGATCCTCAAATTCATTTTGTTTTTTTCGAAAGGCTTTTTTACGAGCCCGTGCAGCCCTAACTTCTTCATCACTGGTATTCAAAACAACACCTCGAACATCTTTTACCAAACTTTCATGGCCATCAATCTTTGTATATTTCATCATACACTCAATGCAATTACTCTTAAATCTTTTACAACAGGCACTAATGCAGAATTAGTGGATGTCATTACAATTTTTAATTGAAATTTTGTAAATGCAGGTAAATGACCACCTTGACCACCAATCATGTATTCATATTCTCTAAATGTTCTTTTATTTGCATCAGGTGGGTTGTTTGATGATGATGCCTGATATTTCCAATTAACAGATGAAATATCTGTACCTTCATCTGCAACTCTGTAATATACCTTAATGTCTGCAGGTTTAGGTCTATTCGCAGAAAGAAGTACTTTTAAACCTACTGCAGTTTGTGTAAGTGTTGTAACAGTTGTTATATGTCTTGATGGACCTGAGTTACCTGATGGTTGTTCCTCGGCAACAAAATTTAATGGAACATTAAAACCATTTGTTGCTGCTGAATCCTGATTATCAATAATATTATCAATTAATGTAATTGATGATCTCTGCAAATCAACAATAGGTGATACAAGATCACTTGCAGTTGACATTTGAATTTCCATTTCTGCAGTTGATGCTCCAACCGCAATTTCTGCATCTGCAATTGAATCAGCCGCAATTACATATGGGTGCTCTAATGCAAAGTTATTTTTATTTAACGATACGTTTGTAAATTCAGTATCCAATTGATATGGTGTTTCAACACCAGCCAAGGATTTACCACCAGTACCTTTATATGATGCAAATAAGTCTGTACCTAAAGGTTTAAGGTTTCCTATGTTTGGCCATACAATAGAATATGGAATATTTTTAGTTGCATTAACCAGTGTACCACCACCAACTTCATCAGAATCAGCATTGCTACCTAATGTAAATTCATAACCACTTAAATCAATTGCTGTAATTGAATGATCACCATTTATATCATTTGCAGTAAATCCACCTGTGGCAGCTGCTGATGTAATGGATACCGTATCACCAACCTGCAATCCATGATTTGTATGAAGAACACGAATTGTATTACTATTTTCAAATGTTCTTATAGGATTAGGATTTAATAATTCACGTGGTACCGATGCATTTTTTAAATTTATTTTTGGTATAACAGTTGTATCAAATACCGCACGAACAATATTAAATTTTAAATCTTGTTTTTGATTTGGAGAAAATGTTGAGCCATTTTGTGAATAAAATAAACTACCTAAATTAGGATTTACATTAACACGTGCAGATGCAGAACCTAAGATTTTATCATCTACCTCAGAAATCCATATTTCGTATTCTGGAGCTTCTGCATACACAACGACAGCATAGTCTGTAAATCCATCCAGAAATACAGGTTCTTCAAAAACAAAATCTGTTGGACTGGATGCATCATTTGCAGCATTTACAAGGTTATACGGAACATAAACAGTTGATCCTGGTATAATTTCTACGTCTGAAGGCATACCATTTCTCATTGGTCTTAAATGTATACTTACAGGTAGTTGCATATCTGATGTGGCGGCAAATGTTGATTTAAAAAACAATTGTATTTTTGTTACAAATATTCCATTGGCCTCATCAACATAAAATGATTGAGCGATTGGATTTTTTGTCTGTTGGTATCCTACTGAGTTAATTGTCATTTCATTATCCTCACGCCTTTATTCTTTTTTATAAGTTTACCTATTGTTCTACATATTGGGACACCTATATTTAACATCAGTCTTCCAACCATATTATCTTTGAATTTATCAGGTTCCATTTTATGAGCAATGTGTTGTGCCCAGGCCCCTGTAAATGGTCTTACCCAACCATGGAAATATATTTTAGAAAGTAGTGATCCATTTTCTATCCAATTAACCATAGGTATTGCCCACGAATGATAACCTTCAAATACATCCGGATCATTTTCATATACCCATACACCAAACCGATGATCCTGTTCCCAAACTTCTTGGGATAGGTATCCTCTGCGATGGAGAAGTGAGCATAAAACAGTCGCTTTAGATGGTTGCGAGGCCGCCTTTGCGGCATTATCATCTCTAGTCTTTTGCTCTTTCTTTGTTACTTTTCTCATTATGGTTAAATTATCATCCCATATCCAACCATGTTTTTGTGCCTGACCATTTGCCGCAATAGCATCATAATGTTTTTTCATTGTTGGGCCATCACCACCATTACCACTATTTCTATTTGGAGCAGGTGATGTTGATGTACTCTTAGATCCCTCAACCTCAAGGACACGAGTTGATTTAACATCTTGGTGTACTGTATCAAGTGTACCTTGTGCAGTATAATTACCTCTTGCAATTGTACCTGCCAATTTTTCACGGTTTACGTCAACATCCATCACCTTAATTTCATGAGTACCAGCTCTAAATCTAAATGTATTATTATTAGGTATCATAAATGATATATCGACCTTACCTGAATTATCTGTTGTAAGGGCACCTGAACCATCAATGTGTGTTGTTTTATTTGCAAGTGTGTTACCGTAATCTTTTGTATTACCTGAGTGTCTTGTAAATGTTGCTTCACGTACGTAATCAGACATATTTTTACCATCCATGAATAGGAATACATTTGTATTAGGTCTCATACCTTCAGCTCTAATACTAATGAGCCTTGATCTAATATTTGGTAATAATGCCACCTGTACAACACGTGATCCAATTACTTCCTCAACAACACTTTCATTTATAACCTTGTTTACAGTCTTGGTTGTTGTACGCCCAGCTGTTTTGGATATTGTATTTGTTGCGTCACCAATTTTGAGATCCTCAATATCACGACCACCCCAGTTCCATTCCCAATTATTCCAGTTATAGGCTTGAGTTGTTGATAATTTTGTACCACCAGAAATAACTGATCTACTACCGACGGTACGTGATTTCCATTCATCTGATGCTGGTGATATTTTTAAATTACCAGTGTATAATGAATTTGAATATGGATTAATTTTTACAGGTTTTGTGGCATATTCCTGAACAATGTAATTTGTTTCTGTAAAGTTAACATATACATTATCACCCATTCGTTTTACATTTGTGGATGCATCAGAATCATAAATCATTCTAATATTATCCTCAGTAAATAAAGGCCTCATTATACCATCTGATGGATCAATTGACGCAAGGTAATCATCATTATCAATATCTGATAATATGGCAGTTGTAAAATTGTCAACAAAGAAACCTGATTTTGTCCTATTTAAACCAGAGGAATCCAATATTTCAAAGTTGTTTGTTGCCAATTCCAACATATTTAATGACGTTACCTCTTCCAAATTGGCAATACGTCTTTCAAGTTGGTTAATATCATCCATTGTATATCTACGATGGTCAATTTTTTCAACCGTAATATCCTCATCATCCAATGTATTTGGGAAAAATGTAAAGTTATAAAGAGGTAATGTGCCTTCAGGTTCCTTAGGATATTTTGGACTAAATGCATCTGCACCAGTTATAACATCAAATTCACCTTCCGTATTAATAACTAGTTTATGAGCTCTTGATAGGTAATATGTATTGTCAGATGTTACAAGATCAGTAGGTGTTGGTAAATACGAAATATTGGCCTCTGTAAAGGCACCTGATGAATTTATCACAGGTCTAAAATCATATGCATCCCTAAGGTTTATAATTTCCCCATTTGATCTTGTAAAGTTAGGAATGTCAGCATAATCAACAACACCTGTATATGAATTAACTGCAAAGAAATTACCAGCGCCGTGATTAAAGTGATCATATTTAACATATACATTTCCACCTGGCGCTGATTGTCCGTTATTTAAAACCAATCTACCTAGGCCATAAAAGTTATCCCTTTGGCCATTGTCTAATGTAAATTTATATTCAACGTCTGCACCATCGGAATCAACCAATGATACTCTACGTACCTTAAAAATATCAGGTTGTTGTAGATTAATGTATTGCTCATTTGTTACAGGATCTGTTTGAACTGTGGTTGTTACAGTTGCATTTGTTGTAAGTGTTTTAGCTCTTACTACCGGTGATGATGTAACTCCATATACATAAACATAAACCGGTGAGCTTGTGGGTAAACCTGTAATTGTTGTAGTGTTTGATCCTGGTGTTAAACCACCCAACCCACTATGTGATTGAATGCCAGTATCAGTAAAAATTAACCAATCACCCACATTTGTAAGTGTATAGTTGGTAGGAATACTTACAGTAAAGTTACCTGAACCATCAGTTGTACCTGATCTTAAAATCTGTACCTCAAGTTGTTTTGGATCAATAACCTTTGGTCTTTCACGCAATGTGTCATACACTAAGGTATTGTTTGTAGGATCCTCTAAAATAACATTATTACTTACTTGTGTAGGATTAAAATAATTTGAGGAGCCTAGGCCTATTGATTTTGCATCTCTAAATGATTCACCAACCTGCATTTTTATATCAAATAAATGAAATCTATAATCACTACCATTTTCATGTACAGCTCGCACTCTACATGTACCTATTGTAGAGCCACCATAATTCACTTGATTACGAATATTTAATAGGTCAAAAGTTCTAATATCTGGTCCACCCTTTACAGCTGCAGCTGCAACATCAACATAGTTACCATAATCAACAGGCATAAATTCGCCTTCAATTTCTATATCGGTTGTTGGTTTTAAGAGCCGTAAATCTGTTGGGCTAAATCTTGCCGCCCTATAACCATTTACAACAACTGTACCATCACTGGCCTTCATTAGCAAGTGTGTATCCTGTGAATCCTCTTCAAAGGCAATTCTAAATGGCTTTACAATATAATCGCCTGAGTTCTCCAGTATTCTGGTGGCAATCATATCCCTAGGAATTTTATACGAATTATCTGTTTGTGATGAAACTGCAGTAAATACAGCACCATCCTTTACTGACACAACATGTATAAAGTTTTCATCAGAATCGACTGTATCACTGGCAGTTAATGTGAGTGTAACCTTATACCTATCAGCACCTGGCGCTGTTGTGTTAATACTTGTACCTTGGTTATCATATAATTGTAAATCATCATCAACACCAAATACCTCTTGTTTTATTTTAAAACCTACATCAAGTGTTGGTGCATCACTATACTTTGCAATAATTGTTTGTTGGGTTTCTGTATATACAAAAAATCCTTGTGTAAAATAAATACCTTCTCCAACAGTAACCCTTGTACCTTTACCTACTGCAGGATTTGCAGGAGTGTTTATAATCTGTACAACCCTACCGGAACCTAAACTCTCACCAGGTGTGAAACGAGGTGTGGTACTTGTTGTAGATGATGAAGCAGTGTTAACATATCTAATATAATATGTGTGTGGGTCGCCTGCAATTGCAGCAACTCTTTCAAGTACCTCAGCCCTAATACCGGAAGTAGCACCCGTGATAATTTCACCAACGGTAGCACCAACACCTGTTGATGTTGGATCCAATTTTACAAATTCGTATGCATTATCAACCGAAAAACCACCCGGTTTTACAACAGCACCTTCCTTAAATATGTTATTACCAAAACGTTCAATTTGTTTTTGGATAATTGTTTGCATTTGTGTAAGTTCACGAGCCTGTAGTGACCGGCCGGCATTGAACAGTATGCGATAATATCCATCACTGTCTGCAAAATCGTCCTTATACTTTGTCTCAAATAAGGTATCTGTATATACTGTTGCCATCTTCTATTCCTTAGAATTGTAGAATGATTTTTATATCTTCTGATTGCGCTGCTGTTCTCTCAACCGGCGCTCTATTATCAATGTATAGAATATCTCCGGTCCTTCTATCAACTTCTGATAGGATCAAGGCCGTATTAATCACACCTTGACCAGGGCCTGTTGTTTCCTCAATAATTTCCCCATCCTGAAATGCAGTAAATCCTGTATCATTGTCCTGATGATAATAAATTTTGTCTGAATCAATATCATCAACATATGCTCTTGCAAATGTTGTTTGACCTTCAATAATTTTATCACGTGTAAATGGAGCTAGTGTACTTGATAATGTCATAAAGTCTAAACAATTTGCTGTATTTGAATTTACCTTTGCACCTTGTCTATTTAACGGATCCTTAAATAGTGTAACTTGTCTAAAATCCTGACCAAGTAGAAAATCACTATCGTTGCCTTGTAGTAGTGTATGGAACATTACTGATGATGTTTTAAGATCAACTCTTGCATCTGCACCAACTCCAGAATCACTAAATGGTAAAATTGCACGAGCCTTTGCTCCTGTTCCACCACCACCTGTGATTGTAATAAATGCAATTGTATAACCATTACCGTGTGCAAGATTTGCAGTTGTACCTGGACCTGATGGATGTGCACTATCCTTAATACGAATACGTGAAACAACACCAGCAGCAGAATCAATATCTGCAACTGCCTTTGCCTCTGTACCGTTACCAGTAATTGTCACTGTAGGAATACTTGTATATCCTGTGCCTGGATGTGTTAATGCAATGCTTAAAATTTCACCACCAACAGCACTATCCTGTACACTTTTTTGTTTTAACTCAATGCCAGTAGAGTTAGAATCAGTTAAGTGTTGTTTTTGGACAGGCATAAAATTTGATGATTGAAATTGCTCTTGTCTTGCACCACTAATGGTATACATAAATTTCCAAACATAACCATCCGCAGTTCTAAATGAACTATGATTTGAACCTGTAGGTTCAACAGTGGATGGTTGTGCAACCCCTAATCTGTTCCGCCCGGTTTCTAAACAAACATAAACCTGATTATTATCATTTTTTACATAATATGGTTGTGTAGGATATCCAGCTCGTGCATCGTCATATGGAGAATAAATTCGTCCGTTTGACCAATTGTTACGAGGAACAACCAGGGAGGTTGATTTAACCTTTTTAATGGATTGCAATGCATTCCTTAATTTGGTAATCTCTTCGGGGCTGTTAATAGGTGTGGGAACCGTTTCGTTGGAATCCCATGGTTGTGATCTACCAATACCTACATAATAGTTATGGGTTTGTTGCTCAAACCGCTCGAAAAAGTCACGGGCAATTTGTTGTCTTAATGTATCTGTAATCGTTGCTGGCATTTTCTATATCCTATTAGAGACTGATTGCGACGCCGAGAGCAATTCGTTTGTATGAACCTGCTGCACTGTCGAATATTGCAAGACATGGATCGCCTGAATCACCATCGGTAACAAAAATCATTTTACCGTGTGAACCAGTTGGAACAGTGGCGATGGTATAATTTCTTAAATCTAATTCAACTGCTTTTCCTTGCACATAATCAGAATCAATTGTATCTGTTATATTATGTAATAATGCAACATTACCTGAACTATCAGGAAAAGTAATTGTTCTATCTGCTGTAGGATCTGCTGTAATGAGAGTTGTTTCAAATGAATCAGCAGTTGATCCTTCATACACAATACCATTTGTAACTAATTTAACACCTAAATTTACGGCAGAATCAGTACCAATAATGGTTTCAATATCTTGTACGGCATCATATAATTCTTCAAAGTTTTCATTAATTTTTCCGGCACCTGTATACAGGTCATCTCCAGTTCCATCGTTACCTGTGGTACCTCTATCTATAATTTGTCTTGCCATTTTTAATTCCTAGAATGTTTAACACTATTTATAATGGTTATAATTATTTTCTATAGTAAGCCCTTGCATCAAATGTATCATTGGTTGATGAAAATTTAACAGATGAATTTGGAACATTATTTGATGTTGCTCCTGTTGCGTCTGTTTTATCATCAAATGATACCCAGAACCCACTGAGTTCGTACATACTGCTATAATATTCCTCCAGTTCAAATATGGTCATAGAACCAAATGAACCAAAACCGCGATACAGATTATATCTATCACGTAATACAAACCTTTCAGGATCCCCTTCAACATATCCTTCTTCCATATAATCTCTGGTAGCATATAGTGTGGCCTCATTATTAATTTGATCAGAATCCTGTCCATCCAATCCATGGTATGCAACTCTATAACCACTAATGGTTTGAGCAATACCAGGTTCAGGTAATGGCCTAAATCCTCCAAGTGCACCAATTGCCTCACCTTCTGCAGCATATGTAATACCTGCACTACCAAATACATTTATATTTGGATTTATAAACGGTATTGATATTCCTGTTGTAATAGGAACCTGTGGTTCTGCCTCTAAAACAACATATGCACCAAGATAAAAACCTGATGGGTGCACAAAGTTTCTATATAAATTTTCCCATTTTACAAGAGGTATCGGTCCTCTAATAAGTGTAGAGAATACCTGAAAAAGTCTACCGTCTTGTAAAACCTTTGCATCCTCTGTACCAACTCTTGACTTACCAACAATAAAGAGTCTTTTCTTAGGATATGTAATTTCAATCTCTTCATTAAAAAATGCTCTAAAAAATCCATGTACAGAATATTCAGAACCTTTTACCCTAAAAAAATTACCAAAATTTCTAATTACTTCCCTTGGTGTTTGAAATTGTGCCTGTGAAATACCAAGGCCTAATTCATCAAATAATAAATCAAGATATTGTAATTTGGTATCCTCAATATCTCTGATTGTTTGTAATTCCTCAATAACGCCACCGAAGTTATCTGCAGAATCAAGGAATTCATAATATGCATCCAGAAATGTTACAAGGTTAGGATAATCACTACGGAAGTTTTCTGGTAATAATTCATCCACAAGACTCTTGTTGTAATTTACATCTATCCTGTGAAAGTCTCGTAATGTTTGTCCAAATCCTGTGTGTGCCATAATTTATACCGTTGATGTTGTATTTTGTCTATCTACTGTAGCAGTTGCAAAAGATAGTGATGAATCAAGTTTTATAACATAATTTCGTAAAGGTTTAATTACACTTTCATTTAAAGGAACAACGGATACCTTTATAAAATCAAATCCACCAATAAATGCCTCAAGTGTAAAGCCTACAATTTTTACAACACCTGTTGCTGGAAAATATTCGCCTACATTATCCAATAAAACATTACCATCAATATCAGTAATCTGTAATCTTGTCGAATTTAATTTATTTCTAATTAATGCTCTTGTTCCTTCGTATTCAAATACACTTGATTGTACTATATTAGTATAAGGATCAGGTGGTGCCATTGGCATGGGATAATTTAATTCAAATGTACGTTCGGTACCTATTGTTGGATTAAACCTTAACTGTGCCTTTACATCACACCTACTTGATAATATAGCTTGATCAATCGCATCAATCTCTGTTAACATATTACTTCGTCTAAATATTTTTTCAAATTTATTTAGATTTTTTCTAAAGTAATTATTTAAAAACCTGAATACATCATTTTCAGTTGCAACCAAACTGGTGCCTGTAAGTGATGGATCAAAGTTAAAACCTAATGTTAATTCCAAAAATAATTCCGTAGGATCTGTATATTTTGTTGTAATGGAAACAACAGATAGGTTATCTGTAAATTGGCCTATAATCTGTGCCTTTGTATTTTCCTTTACGGTATCGGATACATTGTCATCAAAATTAAGTGAAACATATACAGCACCATAATCAAGTGGAATATTCTGATCACCAGACCAAACATTGCAATCAGTGACATCTGTAAAATTGCTAAGGATCGTACCTTTATAATCAAGTGATGTAACCAATCTTTGTTGCGCTGCATATGCAATTGGTGCTAATTGTCTGACACTCTCAATTGATTGTTTCTGTGCACCACCTGTTGATTCAGTTTGTGTTGTTACAATTACCGGATAATTATTTTGTAATACGGTAAAGTCATTGTTTGATGTAAAAACTGTACCATTATCTGCAAGTGGTCCTTTACTTGACAAATATGTTACAATAACCTTATTACCTGGATCTGGTTTTTTACCAAATGATACACCATCGCCAAAGTTTAATTCATAATTACCATTTGGTGTTTCACGGATTGAAAACACTTGTGTGTCCTTATTAATTGTAACGGCCTTTTTTAATGGGATGTATGGTGTAAATCTTGATGATGATGCGGTATCGTAAACCAAAACACTTGCAGTTGCAGTATCAATTGTGGCATCGGGAATTACAAATACTTGTCTTTCTGTTTGCTCACCAATTAAAAATGTTTTTGTTTTTTCAATACCCTCAAGTATAGGTATGTTTGTAGATCCGGTTGTTGTTTTAAATTCATAATTACCTGAACCATCATCCTTGGCAAAATATGATTCCATTGTTCTAAATGTATATGATACACCATCAATGGATGATGTAAATGTCCAACCAGCTGGTAATTGTATTTGTGGTGATCTATCAGCAACACCTGCTAAATTTACACTTAAATTAACAATTGCCTTTGATGTTGAAATTGATCGCACTTCGTAACCTAAGGTCTCTGCGTGTGATACAATTGATGCTCTTAATTGTGATGTCGATAAAAAGGATTCATTAATGGCAAAGTTAGCCGTCAATCCATTAACATGTGTATTATATGCTAAAACATCTAATATATTATTAAGACCTGAGGCCTCAAAATCATAGTCTGCAAATTCATCTTTGCTTTTAAAATAATCCTTAAGCGAATTTTTAATATTGTTAAAATCAAGCTCTGATGATTTTATAACTGTTGCCACCATTTATCTAAGCCTCGCTAATGTTACATCTATGGAAACTACTTCCTTTGTACTTTGTACCTGAAATTCTATTGTAGCTTCTACTGCGTTTTGTTCCGGTTTTGGATCAACCGTAATTGATAGGACAAGGGCTCTAGGTTCATAGTTATTAATTGCATCAGCCATTAGGTTTTGAAGAAAATCAGGATCAAAGTCCGTATCCAACTCAAATAATGCCTGACCTAAAGCAGTACCAAAATCAGGTTGAAAAGGTTTTTCTCCTACTGCAGTTAATAAAAGATTTTTAACACCTTGTTTTACAGACTCAGCATCTGTTTTCTTATACAGGTCACCTGATGGCCTTGCCGTAAAAGACAAGTCAACATCAACATATTTTTGATTCCTTGTTGCAATTAAGGATGTATTTAAATTTCCGTCCTCAATTGAAAATGCTCTAGCCATAAAACCCTCTAAGTAATTATTGTTATTTATAATATTTCTACAAGTTCACCAAATGTTTGTGTATAATTATTATATCTTGTTTCAATTTGATTTCTAAATCTCATACGCCAATCTGCATTCACTGGTGGCATTTGTATGATTAACTGTGCATTTAATGTATTATCCGGATTATACGAATCGTAATCCAAAATCATTTTATCGTAGTTTATATAATCCTTACAATATAAAGCCAAATCAAATGTTTTTTCGTGATCAATCTGACCTTTTCTATTATACACTTCGTAAACAACAACCTGACCTCTAGTGGCAAGATAATTTAAACTATCAGGATCAAGTGTTTCATCAGGTTGTTTCTTATATAATCCTTCAGCAACAACAAATCTAAACTCATTTAAAGGCTCAAGATAACTATGTACAGATTTCATAAATTCTGCATGTGCATATAAATTACGAGCAACTTTTAATCTTTCAATGTCATCAGTAATATGATCCAATGTAATAGGATCTCCATGACCACCTAAAAATTTTGCCAGTGTAATACCTTTACCTAATTTTGTTTTACCGTTTATGATACCTGTATTTGCAAATTGTACCTCTGGGTTGTATGCTTGATCTGGTATGAATGTATTTACTACAATTGTACCTGATTCTGTTTTTATTTTTTCAACAGGTATTTTCTCATTACCTAGTTTTAAACCAGCAGGATATTTTCCAGAGCCTGTAGAGTTTACAATCCTACCTATTTCAAATTGCTCAGGTTTTGGATTTATAAATGATGACGATATAATATCCTCGGAGAGTGCCCTACCTATTAATGTTTGATTTCTTACAGTTTTAGGATCTCTTAATAAGGATCTTAATCTTGTGGTTGTTAAACCATGTTTTGATACACCACCATATGATGCTGATTTATCTATAGTACCTTTTAAAACATCACCCGGATCAATGTTTACCTTTCTGACACCAAAATCAGATTTTAAATAGCTTTCCATCTCATCAGCTCTAGGACCTGGAGCAATGATTCTGGTTGTAGTATTGGTTGCAGTATTGGTAATACCAGCTCCTGCAGATCCTGTGGAATTTTCACCATAACTTTGTGATCTGGTAACTCGTGATGTGGCTGCAACTCCATTTAAATCACCATGAAATGTTGGAGCTGTAACACCCTCAGTAAATTTACCAGATGTCCCATAATAATTTTTGGCATAATATATTACATTTTCTCCACCAACTTGTCCCTTATCCATCATTATGGAAACATCTCTTCCACCAATGTTTATATTTTCGGCCGTCATGCCAATACCATTGGAACCATCGGCTGTATGTAATGAATTACCACCAACAAATGTATTATGATGTGCTTGTACTCTTTCGGTGTGTGTTCCCTTTACAATAAGATTATTATGCTCTAAGAATGTATCTGTATTTGTTCCGGTTACAAAGGTTGCACTATTACCTGAAATTTGTTCTACCTTATTTTCAGAAATATGTGTTGATGAGTGACCATGTATATTTTCATTTTTATTTCCATTTACTCTTAAATTATAATCACCACCAACCTCTACATCCATATCACCAGCAACCGTTAATTTTAAATTACCAAGGTATACTATTTCTCCATTGCCTTCAACAATTATCTTTTCATCACCACCAGTTACTGTAACTCTATTATGTGTACTGGATATAATAATTGTGCCATCTGGCCTGCAATCAATGCCTGTGCCTGTTTTATGTTTCCATAATAGTCTTTCATTACCTTCGGTATTATCAATTTCTGTTATGTGACCGGCAGTTGTTTCATTTACCTGATTGTCAGGATAACGCGAATGTTTTAATTCAGTCAAATCCAAATCTATACCACTGTAACCTCCACCAACATAAAGTTCATTAATGTCAATGCCTCTAACAGTTTTATTGGTAGACGGATGATCTGTATATTGTGATCTAGGAAAATTATTTGTAGGATCAATAAAACCATCACGAGCCTTTGATTCGCCTACCAGTAAGTGTTCAATATTATCAGGGTCTTGTTTTGCCATTACGCTATTCCTGTCCACGAATTGGTTTCATCATCATAAATTTGATTATTTTTTAATGCTTCCATTTTATTTTTTAAATTATTATTTAATTTTTCATCCAACAATGCATCTAGTCTTTTTGTTTTATCGTCTGTAATACCAGAGCCATTCTGTTTTATTGCCACTGTTGCGCTTTCAGATTTTTGTCTAATTAAATCCATCACTTGTTGATTTTCCAATGCATATGATTCTGCAGCTGCTTGATAATCTATGGCTGATGTAGATTCTTGTACTTGTTTTGCAATTGTTTTTGTTTTATTATGCTCAGCGGCCGTAACAATACTCTCAGCAGCTTTCCTATCAGCAAGTGAAGATGCAGATGGTATTGATGTAATAAGGTCCTCACTAAAAATTGATCTTTTACCAAACTTTACCTTTGCATATTCCTTTACATCTAAACCTGGGCCCGCAGTTGCCTTATTAGGTAATAAATTATTGGCACCCAATATTTCTGCTCCAGGAAATACCTTCATAAATGTTTTTATAATTGCATCAAGTGCTATGGTTTGAAATGGAGCCACTTGTGAGCCTTCTCTATTATTAAGCATTACCATAATGCACTTATCATATATGGATTGCCTTACTGGATATTTTAATGCATTAATTTTATTTTTGGGTGGTACAACTCTTTTCACTTTACCTGATTGATGAACATACAAATGTGTTTGAAATCCATAATCGGTAGGATTTGCATTTACAACCTTAGGCCCATACAGTTGATTGTGTAATCTACGGTATGTGTCGTGTAAATAATCAACCTCAAAATCATCCCATCCACCACCTAAACCAGTAGGTCCAGGCCAATCAATAATAAGACTTGTAATTTCTCTCTGATTTGATGCATACCTAAATTCAGCCTCAACATGATCCTCTGTACCAAGTGTTGCAAATCTATAGGTACCACCTGCATTAATACCTCTAGTATTTGCTCCTTGCCAATCAGCATCAAATAAACCTATGACATAGGTATTTTGATTTGTTTCCTTTTCTGATACAATCTCTGTTATGTTTGAATTACCACCATCCACAATAACACTTGGCGGCTGAACCTTATTACCATTTTTATCAGTTATTGTAACACCGTCTGGTAAAAATGATGTATCAGTTTTTAATTGTTGAATGCCAGGTTGATTATATGTTAAATTTAATATTTGTGGTAATATATGACTAACACCTGATCCAATCGAGCCAAATATATTTGCGCTACCAAATGGATTACCTAATTCTTCAGACACTCTTTTGGAGAATGATTGTGCAATATCTGCAGTTACCTTCTCAATACCACCTATTTGTAAATCGTCAATTGCTTTATTAATTGCATTAGGTATTGCTGATGTATCCTTTACTATATTTGCAATTTTACTTTCAGGTACCAATACAACCGTCTTTAAAACCTCATTCATACCTTTTGGAGATGCCTGTGTAATTGTTTCCTCAAGCATACCATTACTTACATTTAAACCTGTCATTTGATTTAATGTACTGCTATTATCAACTGCATTTTCTAAAATAAACCCAGATAAGGTATCTGTTAATTTTGCTACAACAGGCCCATCGTTTACGGATTGACTACCTGTTTGAGCACTTATTGTTTCGAAACCTTGTGCTGTTGAACCAATTTTATTTGCTATGGTTGATGCCTCAACAGTTGTTCTTTCATCCATTAAATCTTTTTTCTTATTCTCAAATTCTACAACGGCCAATGATTTTTGTGACACTCTTGATTTAATTGATTGAGCATTTACAATACCATTTTGTCCGGACCTTTTTTTACCATTTCGAAATGCTGTTTTTAATTCTGGTGTGGCACCCTTACCTGGAGTGCCCCATGTTTCTCCACCTTTTAAACTTCCCCAAAGGTCAACATGAACCTGATTACCACCCATATAATTACGATGTGCTCCAAACCCTTGTATTCCAGCAGCGCCACATTCCTCAGCAAATTTTATCATTAATGAATCCGACCCATCTGTTCTTAACCAGTTGTCGCTATTGTTAATATCCTTACCCATGCGAACAACTGCTATGTCAGCAGCCATTCCTGCATCATGCCTTGTTGTGCCAACCCTTCTATTACCATGACCTTCTATATCTTGGCCAGCAGATCTAATCATAACACGAACATTAACTGCTTCAGCGGCCTTTTGTATCTTTTGAAATAATTCGGGTACCAGATTTTTATTTCTTGTCTGGGTTTTAATTATACTTGTGTAAACAACTCTTGCTGAATCATCTTGATTACTGACATTAACAACGTTTGTATCATTAACATAGTATTCATTTTTATCTACAATTACTCTGTTACGTTGTTTTACCTCGGATTCATTTTTAGGAATACTACCTAACACTAAAGGTATTTGTGAATTTTTACCATCGAGGAATAAACCAAATACCTGAGCTGTTGGTTTTAATTGTGAAACTGATAAACCAAGACCTGATACACCAGGTTCTGTTCCAGGTATTACAACCTGAGCCCACGGTAAATCTTCAGGTTTTGCATCCTTAGGATCATCCGGATGGACGCCATATATTCTAACCTTTACTCTACCTAGTAATAATGGATCAGGTTTGGTATAATAAACAACCGTACCGACAAACCATCTGGTTTCATCTCCATAATATTCCTTATATGTTGTTGGTATCATTATACTCCTCCAAGAGCATCATATTTGTCACTTTGATAATTTGTAACCTTTGCACATAATAATATACATTCTGATTTATTTGAACTTGAATTTTTAATAACATAGTTAGCGGCAACGATTAAATAATCACCAGATTGTTTTGTGTCAATTGTATTAGGATCCTGTGACTCTTCCTTTGATCTAACCAAAATTCTAACATTATTGCCTATGCCGTAATTTTCATTGCCGTTTATAAACTCATCACCATCAACAACAATTTTCATTATTGATTTATTTAACAGGAATTTAAGTGCCCTTGCTTTTATCTTATTACTATTATCTGCATTAAGATTTGGCTCATCATAGCTTTTTATTTCATCATACACTTGACCACTAAAAATATGCGAATGCTTTTTTGATACATAATTTGATATTTCAATATCCTCATGTTTTAAGAATCCATCAATTAATGGTTTCTTTTGCATAGGATTTAAATTTTCTACATCCACCAATAAATCATTATTAATGTTAAAATTTACAACCTCAAAATCACCCTTCGTAACATCATAATACCTTTGTTCTGAACCGACAACACCCTTTCTTATCATTTCATGCAAATCATCCATTTCAGCTTGTTCAACGGAATGTATAACAAATTCCCTTGCACCTGTTACGGATGAACCTGCCGCCATGTTATCAGAAAAAGGTTTACCCTCATTTATAACCTTTGCAGATAATAATGTTTCCAAATCTGCAAATATATACTCATCATTAATTGCAGTTTTATAAAAATAATAAGGATATCCATTTTCGGTTAGTGATCTTTGTGTAATCCAACTAGCAGCTTGCAATGGTGTCATGTGTGGTATAATTGCTTTTGTCTTTGCTACTGAATTAAATTTTGCAGTTGTTAAAAGATCATCCCTATCCAAATTTTCCCTTAATAATTTATCAATTATTTCATATGGTTGCCCTTCAACAACTTTATTAACATTTGTTAAACTGGATTTAAATGCATTATAATCAATAAGCCTAAGTGTAACAACCTGTGTAAAATCATTTGTTTTTGTGGCCTTTTCTATTCTGTGTATAATATATTTTTGTTTAATTGGTTTTACATTTATTGCTTCCGATAATCTTTTAAATTGTAATTCTAATATCTCTGCACCCTGAATATCCAGTCTTTCAATAATTCTTTCACTATCGGTAAATATAATAAATCCAGTAATATAAGGCCTTGCCATATTTTCATAGAATTGTATTTCTGACACAACTGATGTTATGTCAAATGTAATATCGGTACGGCTTGTTTTTAATGTGGCAACCTCTAATGATAACGAGGAGGATTGTTCACCACCAAAATTGTTTTCTGTCATGATTGTAGTGCTTGTAAATAATTACCAACTATTGATTGTATTGCATCAGGTCGTATAACCTTGATCTCTTTTAATTTATCATTTTGTCTAATATAGTGATCATAATTTGTTACCTCTGTAAGGAGTGCACCTTGCCTTACTGCTGGATCTATATCAACATATTCTCCATCACCATTTTCGTAATAACGTGGTGCATTATATTCAAACCCGGTACTCTCAACAGTTATTGAACTTGTAATACCTTCATATGCAGTATGCGTTGCCTTTTCTTTTGCCTGGAAGTGATCGTCCGAATCAATGATTACCAAACCCAGATCCAAATGTCGCCTTATTATTGTACCACCACCTGATGATATTGAACCAAAGGCTCTTTGATTTTCCAAGAATATACCGGTAAGACTGTCCAATGTTCTAATATATTTGTGAGGAAAATCTCTGTGTACCTTTTTCTCTAATTCAACCATTGATAAAGGCCAGCCTTGTTTACGAATGTGATCATTCATTATATAAAATGTCCAATGATAATTGGGTGAACCATATATCTGTTGTGATACCTGATCAGGCCTATCATTTTCCAAAATATAATAATCTGCAAAAAAGGATGAGTTTTTTCTTACCTCATCTATAATATCAACGTATGCAGATATATCCTGAAAATTTTCAAGTACAAGATTTGCACCACCCTTAACATTAAATTCGTCCCCAAATGCATATCGGACTTTTTTAAAATTTGTAAAAAAACTTGACATTAGTGTCCTTTCTCAATATCCTGAGCATTAAGAGTACGAAACTCTTGAAATGATAAATTCATTTGAACATGTGTGTGATTACCATCATTATGAAATGCTTGACCTGTTGGGTTGTATGTTGTATTAATATCCCTTAAATGACACAATAAAGGCTGTGGCATATTATTTAAATCACTATTACCAAACCTAAATTTAATTTCAAATAAATCCGGAAATTCATAGCCTAATGGAAATCCACCAGCTTTTTCAACTGAGTCCAATGGTATTGCCCTAGGATACATTGTTCGTCTAAATTTTTTAATTATTGATTGTACCGTGTCAGCCTCTCTTCTTGACTTAGCATAAAAATCATATGTAAATACAAAATTTCTTACAGTCACTCCGGTAAAAATAGACCTTGTATTAGGATTAACCTTTACCTGTAATGCCAGATTAACTGCAGATGAAGGACCTTGTGCACCCAGTGCTCCAACTAAACTTGCTGCACGTGCAGCTGCTATTCGTGCTCCAAAATAGTCAGATCCACCGGCACCACTATTACCACCAAAACCAAAAAGTGATGCAAGGTTTTTACCTGATTCTATTGCTCCTGCTTTTACGGCTTCAAGCATATCACTACCTCTATTTAATGCCGTTAGACCTGCAGCGCCAGCCAAACCCAAACCAACCTGATCATATTGTATATTGTCTTGTATTTGTATTGCTTGAGGCATGTATAATTTTATATCCATTGCCTTATCATCTACTCTGTACTGTGTTTTAAATCCTAACATACCAATATCTGCATCAGCAGGTGTATCGGATGGAAGTGTTGAACCATCATCAAATACAGATTCTGCAATTTTAGCCGCAGCATCATCAAGTTCTGGTGCACCTCCACCTGCTCCCACATCCCCAGCCGTTGTCAAATTGTCCCTGACAGCACTTTTATATGCATTAATAATTGCACCGGCACCTTGTAGTGTTGCAGGTAATACCTTTTTATTTCGGTATTGAATATATGCAGGATATGTTGTATCAAGAGGATATTTTAATCCACCCTCGATTTTATATTTTTCAGGTGGTCTCACAGCCGCGGAAGGTGGATTGAACTTTTTAAAAAAGGGCATGTTAATTCCTTAATAAATAAAAATTTATAAACCTATTTATAACAATTACATGGCATATTCTGGGAAATACAAGGTAAAGAACATCAAGAAATACAAGGGTGATCCTGATAAGGTGACCTATAGGTCGCATTGGGAAAAGCTTTGTTTTATGTGGTGCGAAAATAACTCTAAGGTTAAATCGTGGTCAAGTGAAGAGACAGTTGTTCCATATAAATGGGATGTCGATAAGAAAATGCATAGGTATTTTGTGGATTTAAAAATTACATTTGACACCGGTAATACAATTTTGGTAGAAATAAAGCCTGAAAAGGAAACAGAACTACCTAAGAATCCAAATAAATCAAAACGATACATTGGTGAGGCAATGACATATGTAAAGAATATGAATAAATGGGAGGCGGCCAATGAATACGCAAAGGACAGAGGCTGGGAGTTTCAGATATGGACAGAGAATACTCTTAAATCAATGGGTATCATGAAAGAGTTTAAAAAGAAATTAAAACCACTAAAGCCTTTAAAACCATATCGTAAAAAGGCCAAGAAAAAGTTATAAATAGTGTTATGGCTAATTTATTTGCAAAGGTAGAACAAGAGGCATTTCGTGCAGGTATTAATCCTCGCACTCAACAATCACGTGATTGGTTTCGTAGAAAATTATCCGATATGGGTAAAATAAGTAGAAATGATTTGATGAGGGATGAGCAGGTAAAGCTTGTAAATAAATCCCAACCCTTAATTGGATCCATGAATATGTTTTTTTATGATCCAAAACATAAGGAAACATTACCTTATTATGATAAATTCCCATTATCAATAATAGTTGGACCTGCTCCTGGTGGATTTTATGGATTAAATCTACACTATCTACCACCAGTATTAAGAGCAAAAATGCTTGACAACCTAATGGATATTACCAATAATAAAAAATATGATGAAACAACTCAATTTGCAATATCATATAAGGTATTAACAGCCACAGCAAAAATAAAATTTTATAAACCATGCTTTAAACATTATCTATTTCAACATGTAAAGAGTAGACTGGCTAGAGTCTCGGCTCCTGAATGGGAGATTGCAACCTTTTTACCTGTAGCTGATTGGGAAAAAGGTAGCGCAAGTAGTGTTTATAGAGCTTCAAGGAGTATGATTTAATGGCAAGTGTCGATGAACTAAAAAGTTTGGCATCTGCAAAACTAGGATTTGCAAGGCAGAACTCATTCCTTGTTGAATTACCATCTACGTTTGGTGCCAATTCACTGCTGAGTAGAATTGCCACATTAGGTGGTAATGAATTAAATGTTTTGTGTTCCAATGTAACATTACCAGGAAAACAAATATTAACAAATGATCGTAGGGTAGGATTAGAGTTCCAAAAGATGGCATATGGCTATGCAGTTGATGATGTATCAATGACATTTTATGCATTAAATGATTATGGAATAAAAAAATATCTTGACACTTGGACATCAGCCATTGTAAACGAGGAATCGCAAGTTGTTGGATATAAAGAGGATTATCAAAGGGACATTAAAATACATCAATTAAGAAAACCTATAATAAATAAATCAATTGATGCTGGCCCTTTAAATATAAATGTAGGTTTAGGACAAGGTACCGTATATTCGGTACAATTACAAGATGCGTTTCCAACAACCGTGGGAACAATTGAATTAAATAACGAACTGGATGGATTGATACAAGTTGTTGTACAATTCTCATATACTAAATGGAAAGCGATTGACGATCCACAAGGGTTCATCTCTGTAAGTGGTGGATTTGGATCTATATTATCTTAGGAGTAAATTATGGCTTTACCAAAACTGAATGATATGCCGAAGTACTCGGTAACTATACCATCATTAAATAAGGAAATAAGAATAAGACCATTTGTTGTGAAAGAGGAAAAGGTCCTTTTAATTGCAATGGAATCGCAGGACCCTAAACAGATAGCCACTGCTATTTTGGATACAATTGTATCTTGTTCTGACACACCTATTGATACAAAACGTTTAACTGCATATGATGTTGAATATATTTTTATGCAGATTAGAGGTAGATCTGTTGGCGAAACAGCAGACGTTGGGATAAAGTGTCAGACATGTAGTGAAACAAATCAGGTTAAGGTTGATATTAGTGATATAAAAATTAATACAAAAATACCTGATCCGAAAATTAAATTATCGGACGCTGTTACAATAATGATGAAACAACCTTCATATCTGCAAATAGCAAATAATGAAAAAATATTGGGTGATGATTCATCATTAATGGATAGGCTCTTTGGTCTTATTATTGAATGCATTGATAGTGTATTAACAGAAGAAGAAAGAATTGATTTTAAGGATATTAAAAATGATGAGGCAATTGAATTTTTAGAATCAATGACAAACGATCAATTTACTAAAATACGTGAATTTATGGAACAACAACCAACATTAAAACATGAGGTAAAATTTACTTGTGAATCATGTGGAAAAAATAATCTGGTGGCGCTGGAGGGCCTCCAAGATTTTTTCTAATTTGTCTGTCTCACACGAGTTTAATGGTACATTATAAAACATCATTTGATTTAATGCAACACCACAAATACTCTTTAAATGAGATAGACATGATGATACCGTGGGAAAAAGAAGTTTATGTTAATATGCTAATTGATTTTATAAAAGAAGAAGAAATGAGATTACAAACTCAAGGTAGGTAAAAATGGCTGAAAAAACCTTTAAGGATATCATAGAGCAATTAAAAATTGGTCGGCAACAAGATGCATACCTTGCTGACGAATCCGCAAAGAGACAAGAAGAGCTTGCAAAACAACTAGGTTCCTTAAACAAGCAACTTGGGGCTTTCTTTTTAAATCAAAAGGCAGGTGCTGGAGACGACCTTGAGGCACAACGAGAAAAACGAGAGCAAAAGGCTGATGTACAAAAAAGCAAAAATGGTCCTCCAACAACATTTAAAGAAGGATTTATGCAAGGAAGTGGCCTTGGCTTTTTAACAAATTTAGCCAGTTTACCTATGGCTCTTTTAACTGGTGTTTTAGGCACAAAATTAGCTAAAACACTTTTACCTAAATTTGGTTTGGTATTAGGTAGAACATTATTGCGAGGACCATTAATTGGTGCATTGGCATTATTCGGCGAGGATGTTTTAACAAAAGGTATAGAAGGTCTTACTGGTATTGATTTGGAACCAGACGATGCCACAAAATTAAATGATTCACTAAAGGAATCCTTGGCATTATCAATTATTAGCAAAAGATTAGGTTTGGCAAGACTGGTTGGTGGTGCAATTGGTTTTGGTTTAGATAAAATGTTTGATCTGGATGATGCAGCAAAGGCAAACCTATTTGGCTTTGAATTACCTATTAGTGAATTGGATTTGGCAACATATGGTTCAACCATTGCAGCATTTTTTGGCCCAACATTAATAGCTGGTGCATTAACAAGAGCGTTTACAGGTAAAACACCAACCGGAGCATCTGTTGGTAGAAATGCAAAAGGTCAATTTACAAAATTAAAACCTGGGCTTGCAAGTACATTTAGAAGAGGCTTTGTAGGAAGAGGTGGTTTAGGTTGGGGTGCAGTTGTTGCAGGCCTTGGACTTACGGCAGGTACAATTATAGGTGATGCAATTGGGAGTGAGGAAACTGGTGAGGTTATAGGAAATGCCTTGGTAACTGCAGGTCTTGTTGGTGCCTTTTTTGGACCACAAGGTGCAATAATAGCGGCATTAACCTATATGGCATTTAAAGGTATTGGTGCAGTTGCAGATTGGTTAAAAAATAAAAGTGACAATTATACTAAACAACTTCAAATGGAATTTGATGCCCTGCCTGAAGATTTGGGTGCTCTTGGTTTGGATGACCAGAAACTGGCCCAGGAAACTCTAGCAAAATATAAAGCAGAAGCCGAACGAAAAATGCGATTGGCAAGTCAAAAGGAAATAGAACAGGGTGAAAAAATGAATGAGGCCCTGCAACAAAAACTATACCAATTACCTTACCAAAATAATGCAACAATGAATGCTATATATCTTGATAAAATTTTGGCAAATGATGCTGAGGCCTCTGAAAATTTTCTTAATTTTTTCAAGGACAAAATTGATAGTGGCAGATTGGATTTTCAGGATTTATCCATGATGCTTTCCAATGGAGAAATGATGCCTCCTGAACTAAAGGCTTTAACATCAAGACTCCAGCAAGAATTTGGTAGAATTAACAATATGAACTTTGGGGATCCTGATTTTCAAATACCTCAATATCAAGAGCCATTTAGTAAAAAAAGCCTACTTGGTAGAGGAAAGCTTGGTGAATTGTTGGCACCAAATAATGATGCGTTTTATAATTTAATGCCACCCATGAATGGGAATGTCTCGGGCCAAGGTGGTGGCGAAGGTGGAATGGTAACAAATAATTTTGGTGGATCAAATAGTTCTGCCATGATGTCTCCAATTGCATCCGTACAAGATTTGGCATTTGATACTTAAAAGGAGAGGCCGATGAGCCTCTCCTCCAGGTACGTTCGGCGTAATTGCCAGGCTTTCCCTTTGCCTTAGTCCTCGTTTGCCAATTTTGCAAAATAGGACATGGTGTCGTCATCATCTGTAGAATTGATCTCCTCAGCACTGATTGGAGCCACAGGTTCAGGAACATTTGTTTCGTACGTAGGTTCATTTATCTGTTGTGTCTGTGCCATTGTGGGTGCACCCATTGTAGCATCCTCACCAAGAACACGCATCAATTTGGCTTTTAGCTCATCATATGATTTGTAATTCTTTGGGTCGGTAAACTCACTGAGATCATGTAGTTGATTATAGACTCCTTCCAATCGGGATTCATCTCCATCATATAAAGAAGATGCGCTTGCAAATTCGGACTTATCATAATTACGGTACCCTTCAACATTCCGGATTTTTAATTTAAAGTCTGCACCTTCCCAAAAGTCAAATGGGTTGACTGGTGATTCATCTGCAAACTCTGGTTGCATTGCATCCATTATTTTTTCAAATATTTTCTTACCAAATTTGTAAAGCATTACTTTACCTTCATTGGCAGGATTACCTGGGTCTGATACAACAAGAACATTTGTTACATAGTGTAACCTACGCTTTTGTGCACGTGCAGTTTCCTTATCTGCCTCAATACCAGAGTTCCATAGTCTTGAATTTAACTCACCAACTGGGTCGTTCTGACCAATTGATGTAAGTGAGTTTTCAATATACCATTGGCCTGTTGGGCCTTTGAAACCATGATCCCAGTATCGAACCCAAGGTAGTTCAACACCTTCATTGGCAGGTAGGAAACGAAGTATGGCATACCCATTACCTGCCTTGTCAACAGTGGGTTTCCAAATACGGTCATCGCCGTAATTCTTTTGTTCGGTAGATCCACCGGCGGCCTCAGCGGCCTGTACCAGTTTAGAGATTTGATCGCGATTGCGTTTTAAATTTTCGAATGACATTGTCTTGTCCTTATAACTGAAATATTAACTGTAGTATTATTATAACATATATACACTGAAGTGTACACATATTTATATACAATTTATTCAAAAAGTGATGAATCAATTGCATTTATTTTAGGCAATAGGTTTAATTTCATTGCCTCTGCCTCAAGTTTATCTCTGATGATAGGAGAGACAAACTTTCGGACATCCTCTGGATCAATATTATGTTTATCACAAACCAGAAGAATTGCTTCCATATAACCAATAGCTTTTTCAATAACTGTCCTTTCTATTAGTTTGGAAAATCTTGTTTTTGTTAGAAATTGTTCCTCGATAACCTCCATTAATCCATTATCCTCAATATAATTGTGTTGGTGTTTATGCGTCCATTAGGCGCTGATGTCTTTGTTGTCAGAGTTGTCCAGGCCTTATCAATCTGTCTGGATGATTTATTCTGAACAATAGGTAATATCTCATCCGGTTTACGCAATCGGATTTGTCTGCTTTCCTCTGCATTAAAATCCTTAAGTGTTGAACCAGAGATACTAAACCCTGTCGTGGATGTGGATACAAATTCCTTTAACAGTTTCTCTTTTGTATCAAACGTATACATTTTAGAGCGACCAATTAATTGAATTGGTGGTATTGATACCAACTTAAGATCCTTGTCCTCTTTTTTGTACTGAACCTTTGAAACCTGTTTGTCTGCAGATTTTGGTTTTGGCAATCGTGTCGCACGACGTGCCTTTGCAGCATTTTTGATTTTATCCAAATCTGACAACATATCATTAATTGCAGTAATACGTCTCTTAATCTCAGGTCTCTTTAAATGATTATAACCCTCGACAGCCTGATCACAGCGTTTGTGATATGCATCCTCATAATCAAGTAACCATCCATCCAATACATCACGGACAGTTTTTGTTGCACCACCTGATAATCCATGTTTCTGAAACAATTGATATACATCGATGGTTGTTTTTTCTCCAGCAATCCAGTCATCTTCTAGATCCAAAAGATCCTGCATGATTGTACTACCAATTTTATTGGCAGTTCTTTGTGCTGGGGAAAGGGCAATTACATTCTTTGTGTCTTTTGGTTGTTTGGCTTTTTCCTTGCGAATGATTTTACCTTCGTCAATTAATTTTGAAATGTAAACCTTTAAAGCATTTTCCCAATACTCAACCTGATCATCCTTAGATAATTCCATTGTTAACCACCATGCAATTGTAGCATAATGCGTATGTGAATAGAATTTATATTCTGGGTTGGCAAATATGTTTTTAATTTCTGTCTTGGTATAATTGGCTTTAATATATGATTTAAATATACTTACAAGATCCTTATTATCAACCTCGTAATGAAAATAATTTTTGGTATACCCATAACCTTTATTGGTAGGTATTGCACCCATACCAGTTTTGGCCCTACGTGGTAGTACCTTTTTTGGTTTACGTTTATTAATAGCCATCACTCACTCCTTGGTTATTATAATAGTATTCTATCATACTTTTATCCAAATGTAAACCCCTAAAATGCATTTTTTTAAAAAAAGTTTTCAACCTCTTCGCATTCTTGCCATTTCCTTGGCATCTTTTTTACGGGTAACAGGTACACTATTTGATTTATGCATGGTACCAATGCCAATAATATAGTCGCCGGTGTATTGATTTGCCTTTACCTTTGAACCATTTCCAGGTATGGCATCAGACGTATGAGCTGATGAATTTCCTACATTTCTATATGTAGGTATTTCTGACCGATAGTCTGATGCCTTACCCTTTACGCCCATCTTTTTAAGAAAGGCCTCGTGATGTGCCATAGCTTCTTTCCATCCAGGTTTGCGCTTAACCTTTTTACGGCTACCATGAACTTGTACACCACGTATCATATGCATACTCATTTAGAATCCACCATATTTTTGAACACATTGAATGCCTCTGTCGTATCGGCATATGCATTACTTGATAAACCCTCAAGGACCTTTAAACCAGCAACATGGTCACCAGCTTGGATACCATACTGCCACCAGTTTTTATTAAAGCCCTCATCATCAGGGTATAATTCATTTACCAATACATAACCCTTATATGTGTATGCAGTATCGAAATCACTTATCTTTGGCATCGCGTAACTCCTCTTCAAGGCGCTCTACTCGAGCAACAAGGTGGACTATCCGAGATGATAACTCGTGAAGTCTCATCTCGATTTGTTTAATCCCAGTCATTATCGAACCTTGTAGTCTCACGATACACATCGCCATAATACTGATTGGCATATTTTGATGCATCTGTATAATGATTGATGTTTGTAGTATCTTTTACATTAGCCAATGGATCAACAGATTTTGTTTCTGTTTTACGAACACGTTGATTACGCTTTAATTTTGTATTAAAACGTTTATGGGCTGCACGAATCATGGTCATGCGCTGTGATTGTGTCTGTGTCATAATGATTCCTCTCATTGATTATAGTATTATACTAACATAAAACGAGACGAATGTAAACACTTTTTTTCGTTTTTTGTAAAAAAAGTTTTGTTGTAGATCAATCACTTATAAAAAAGTTTAAGATTGATAAATTTTTCTTAAATGATCTTCGAATTGATCGACCTTACTGATTCGGTTAGGCCATAAAATGTATTCTTTTTCTGGGTTCTTTTTCAAATTTGTTAACAATGGTTGTATTGCATTGTATAACTTATCCAATTTGTCTTGAGTAGCCACAGCAGATGTTTTAACCTCTGCGGCCTTTTGGACGGCTTCTAGTTCACTTTCGTCAACTGCTGTAAATCCGAAATCAAAATCATCCATGTGGCTACTCCTTAATTTAGAAACTAAATGTTACACCAACAATCATGTCAGTTAATTCTGTTTCATTCAAATCAATACCTGTTTCAAACTTGGCTACCAAACCTGAGCCTAATTGATAATTTGCTTCTAGGTCTAGGTCAGGACGTGTTCCTTCCTCCCATGCATCCATAAGAGCAAATTCATCTGTAGTATTATAAACAGGAACATCCATACCTGCAGATAAATTAATGCTATTCCATGCATAACCCATTGAAGGCGACCATGTAACATCCATGTGTTCATCATCAATATTGTATGTGCTTTCAACTTTATTATTTAATGATACACCCCAGCCTAAATCCATAGCTGCTACTGGGCTACCTAATGCTATAACTGCGGCACCTGCCATTAGTACTTTTTTCATTTTAACTCCCTTGGTTATTATTTTAAATGAATGCAGGGCTAACCGTGGCCCTGCGCGGATGTATTACGGCATCACCCAGTATCAAGCAGAGCCACAAATAAATGTGGTTACGTTTGATAAGATAACCGACAAGGGAGCAAATGAGAGGAGTGAGTGCGCTCAACCCTGCCGGTATTCCTGTGGATTATTTTTATAATCCATAATAACATCATCAATTAATGCAATGACCCAGTCAACATCTTCTTGATCCATAGGAGGTAATGTCTTTGCATATATACCTAGTGTGATTTGCTCCTCTATTGAATCCCTATTGCACTTACCTTTAACAATAGGTGTATGATGACCGTTTGTAAGTAAATGTAATACAATTGGTGTATGTATCTCATCACTGCAAAGCATTTATATCTCCATTTTAACTATTTATATACTAACACATTTTGGAGAAAATGTAAACACTTTTATTCAAACTTTTTTAATTTTTCTTTTATCTCCTCAACTTCCTCTAACAATTCATCCAAGCGTTTCCATAGTATATATCTTTGTTTTGTATCTTTTTGCATTTGCCTATGAAAAATATTTAAATCTGTATCCATTTTGTATACATCTCTTCCTGTAAACGGTATGCCTCTTCCTCCCACGGAAGTGCTTTATACTCATCCATTGTGGACCAAGCAAAAACATACTCATCACCCATCCAACCTTTTAATATTCCATTATCCTTTAATTGTTTTCTCTCATATTGTCTTGTGTGAACCATTTCATGAAATACAACAGTTTCCAAATCCTCCTTGGATAATCCCTTTTGCAAATCAATTTCGTGTACACCATCCTCAAGATATAAATGCCAACCATCGGCATCCTCATCCATATTTCTAAGGGTAAAGTTAACCTCGAGGTTTTTCTTACGAGGCATTAATTCACTCATTGCAAAGATAAAGGCATCCTCTACAATTTTTCTTTCCCTTTTGGTACCACCTTCAACACTATATTCAATCATATTACACTCCTCATTAATAGTATACTATCATAATTAGAATTAAATGTAAAGTGTTTTTTTCATTTATCTATAACAATTCTGACATTTTCTGTCTTTTTTAATTTAAATTTATCATGTTTATGATGCCATACGAATTCGGAATCAGGAAATTGTTTAAACATACCTTCCCATATAGGTCGCCAATTTTCTATTAACCTATTATTGTTTATGTTTCCTCTATCAGATTTTAATACCAAATCAGAATAACTGCGCAGATTAAAATCAAACACGCTATCAAATCCATAAAAGTGAACGACATCTGCTTTTCCTTTTTCCAATGCCCAATAGGCTGCAAAGTGACCACAATTAAAATCTGTATAATTTGCTGCATACTTAGGTTTTTTTGTGTAAAATTCTTTAATACGGCTGGCTACCCTCATAAAAAATTTAGGAGATTTTTCACAATATGCTTTTGGCCTAACGCCACATATCCATTCGCCAGGTGGAGCCAGTTCACCTTTGTCAATACCTCGCATAAATTTAAAATCAACAATTGTTGTTGCATATGCATTTGGTACCTCAAATGGAGGTAGGTTACAGGTAAGTGTCATTCCCTTTCTTTGTTCCTTTTGGTATAAGGGAGCCAAATCACCATTACCAATAATGTGCACAACCCTAGGCATCCATCATCTCCTTAATAGCTTTTTTACCTTTTGGTCCTGTCCAATGAATCATTTTTATCGGGCCTTTGTAATTATCTCTTTCAATTTGCAATCTTAAAACATTGTATTCATTTGGCAGATCATGTACCCTTGCTAATTTCATAATAGGATTTAACATGGAATGTAAAACTTCCTGATCACCAACCTCATTATGATTTTTATTAGCAGTTTTTAATGCCCATTCCTTTAAAATCTTAGGTTTATGTATAAAACCTACAACACCGGAATTGTGCCACAGCTCACCTCTTCGCTTTGTCCATGGTTTATCCTCAACCATACAAAGCTTATCAGGAACAATATAATCAAATATATCATCAATATTTTCTTTAATTTCAAGATCAATATCCAACCAAACACATTTTTCAATGGGCGCAAACCACATTGCCTCCGGTTTTAAAAACCAGCTATTATCATGTTTGTTTTCCATTTCCATCACACCCAATATGGATGGATGATTTTTTACAAATGTTTTCTTACGTTCACTTAAACCAAAATCTGCAAATACAAACTTGGTTTCATTTTTATATTTAAAATAATTTCTAAGGAACCAATCTAACATCCATTCGGAATTTTTATCGGCACCAATTAGAAATGCTTTGGGAAATACTTTTCTAGACATTTTCAATAGTGTATAAATCAGGGTTATAGTTATGTTTAGCCAAACAACCTTTTGGGTTTTGTATGGTGGTGAAATTATCCTTAACCTCAGCAGAATGGCTGGACCATTCTTGTAACCAAGGGAAGTTATCGAGGTTAAGGAAAACGTCTGTAGGTGCTGGATTTTTTTGTGCCATTTCCATAAGTTGCCATGCACCTGATGGTTTTACAATATAGGCATGAGCACCCCCAAAATATCTTTTCTGTGTTAAGGGTCCCCAACCAATATGTGCACATTCATTCCATTTACCATACGATGCCTTACCTATTGTTCCAACATGATTTAATAATGTTGTCTTTGGAACATGGTTTACAAATACTGCATCGTGTTCAAGGATTAAATAATCTTCATTATCAAATGCACATTTTTCCCATAACGAATAATGAGAGTGAAAAGCGGCCATACAATTTTCATGTCTGGAGTATACCTCATCAAATGCGTCCGGGTCAATGTTTTTTGATTTTAAAAGTTCTGCAGGATTATCAGCAGGTGTTGTGGCTTTCCAATGTTCCACGGTACCTATACCAAAACGCTGCGCAGAATTAATTGTACGTTTTGCCGAACTTACAGAATTTTCATTATCCATAATCGTAATCACATAATGTTTCATAATGTAGTTGTACTCCTTAATCCTTGTACTCTAGTATAAAATTTATTTGTCACACCTAAATTATCAATTAATTGGTAACACATAAGAGCATCATTAGGCCATGCTCCGTGTTTCTTTGTGGCCTCAATAAGTTGTTTTGCACCATTTGGTTTAATTATATATGCACTATTTCCAGCGAGGCCTTGGGGTATGTTAAATTTGTCAATACGAGGTACTGACACAACAGGTTTTACATTTGTTGTAACCTTTTCATAAAACTCTTTTGATTTTCTTGTTGCACCTCTAGGATCATTAATGCCTATAATATCAAAATCAGAATCCAATATATATTTTGGATTTAATTTTCTTTCAAATAAGGCATCATGTTCCAATACCAATATTGGTTTATTATCATTAATAGATTTTTCCCACAACAAATAATGACTTAAAAAGCAGGCAATTCTTTTTTCTCTTACCTTTGTTGGATATGACCTAAGTGTAAGGCCTGTTGCCATATCTATTCTTTCACCTTCCCAAGGATATTTCCATTCTATATTTGCAAATTTCATATGTGCCTTTACAAATTTTGGTAATTGTGCAGGAAACTTTTCTATGGTAAATCTATTCTTTACACTCTTGGACGATTTAACAAGGTTATCATAACCCTGCACGGATAAATCATCATTCAGAACTGTAATACAATATGCCTTCACGCGCCATCTCTTGTTTTATATTGCCACTCATCCGTATGACCTACCGACCATTTGGGCTCTATTTCAACTGCATAATTTTGGGTACATACCTTAAAGTCAGGTGTTTTTAATTTATCAGGTGTTAGTGAACTATCCTTCCAAACTACTCTATTATTTGGCTGGGCGGCA
>MDTG01280977.1_pt1 | contig 35114 bp, 44 predicted proteins | sample 811421 | NCBI WGS metagenome assembly MDTG01 (sample SAMN05326645, study PRJNA326480) | marine metagenome | isolation source: seawater | place: Pacific Ocean: South East | collected 2011
AATTGAATTGATAGCTCCAATTGCAATGGACAAAGGAGTTCGTTTTGCGATCAGAGAAGGTGGTCGTACAGTGGGTTCTGGTGTAGTCACAGACATTATCTCTTAACTGGAGGAGTGTAGCTCAACTGGTAGAGCACCGGTCTCCAAAACCGGGGGTTGGGGGTTCGAGTCCCTTCGCTCCTGCCACTAAATAAAAGATTATGAAGCCATTAAAATTTATTCAAGAGGTTAGAAGAGAAGGAGGCAAGGTTACGTGGCCTACACCTCGGGAAACACTAACAGGTTCAGTTATGGTAGTAATTATGACTATTATAGCAGCTATTTTCTTTTTGATTATTGATCAGATCTTTAGTTTTGGTTTAGATAAGTTAATAGGAATAGCAGTATAGATGACTCATAAATGGTATATAGTTCATGCTTATTCTGGCTTTGAAAAAAAAGTAGCAGCAACAATTATGGAACAAGCAAAATCAAAAAACATTGACTCAAGTTTTAGTGAAGTGATTGTGCCAACTGAGGAAGTTATTGAGGTCAAGAAAGGAAAAAAGAGAAATTCTGAAAGAAAATTTTTTCCTGGGTACGTATTAACTAAAATGGAAATGAATGATGAAACCTATCATATGGTTAAGGCTTTACCAAAAGTTAGTGGTTTTTTAGGTCATGTACAGGGTAAGCCTACTCCAGTTTCTGAAAGTGAGATAAATAAGATTTTACAAGATATTGAAGAAGGTGTAACTAAACCAAAACCATCAATTACTTTTGAAGTTGGTGAGCAAATAAGAGTAAGTGACGGGCCTTTTGCATCATTTAATGGATTAATTGAAGAAATAGATGAAGAGAGATCAAGAGTAAAGGTTTCAGTATCTATATTTGGTAGATCTACTCCAGTCGAGTTAGAATATACGCAAGTTGAGAAAGTTTAAATATGGCTAAAGAAATTGAAGGAACATTAAAGTTACAAGTCCCAGCTGGTCAAGCAAATCCTTCACCGCCTGTTGGACCTGCATTAGGTCAGCGTGGACTAAACATTATGGATTTCTGTAAAGTCTTTAATGATAAGAGTAAAGATGAGAAGCCAGGAGTAATGCTTCCTGTGGTAGTGACTTATTATACAGATAAGAGCTTCGTTATGGATATAAAATTACCACCTGCGTCTTTCTTTATTAAAGAAGCAATAAAAATAAAGAAAGGTTCAAAAGAGCCTGGTCGTGAAGTAGCTGGATCTATATCTATGAGTCAGTGTAAAGATATTGCTGAAAAAAAACTAAAAGATTTGAATGCAAATACTGTAGAGCAAGGTCTAAAAATTATAGTAGGTTCAGCTAAATCTATGGGTATTGAGGTAACTAATTAATATGAATAAAAGATTAAAAAAGATATTTGAAGAAAATGATTTTGAAAAAATATTTAATATTGATGAGGCTATAGATTTAGCAATAAATAATGCTAATGCAAAATTTGATGAGACAATTGATATATGCATGAATCTTAATATTGATCCTAAAAATGGAGAGCAGAATGTTCGCGGAACTATTAATTTGCCGAAGGGTCTTGGGAAAAAAGTAAGAGTCTGCGTTTTTGCCAATGAAAGCAAATTACAAGAAGCAAAAGATGCTGGCGCTGATATTGTTGGTGGTGATGAGCTCGTAGAAAAAGTTGAGAATGGTTTTATAGATTTCGATAGATGTATATCCACACCAGATATGATGTCAAAAGTAGGTAAGTTAGGAAAAGTTTTAGGACCAAGAAATTTAATGCCTAATCCAAAATTAGGAAGTGTTACAAATGATATTAAAAAAGCTGTAATTGATGCAAAAGCTGGAGAAATAGAATATAAAAATAGTGATACGTTAGTTCAAGCTGGAATTGCAAAATCATCTTTCCAAAGAGAAGAAATTAAAAAGAACATTATTTTTTTTATTGAAAAAATTTCAAAGGATAAACCTTCTGGTGTAAAAGGAGATTTTATTAAGAGAATATTTATAAGCTCAACTATGGGTCCTGGTATTAATCTTGACCTAGATTCTATTGGAAATTAAGAATTATGCAAAGAGAACAAAAAAAGAATTTTGTAACAAATTTAAAGGCTATTATGAAAGAGAATAGTCTTATATTAGTTTTTCATTACCGTGGAATGTCTATGACAGATATGACTGATTTAAGGGTAAAATCTTTCAATGCTGGTTGCAATATAAGGGTAACAAAAAATAGGTTAACTAAATTAGCATTAGCGGATACTGATAAATCTGATCTAGCTAGTCTTTTTGAAGGACCGACGGCAATTGCTTATTCAAATGACCCTGTGGAATTAACTAAATTAGTCTCAAATTTTGCGAAAAATAACAGCAACTTAGTTATTCTTGGTGGAATAATGAATAATGAAATTTTAAGTATTGAAAAAATTGAAATTTTATCTAAATTGCCATCTCTTGAACAGGCAAGGGCACAATTGATAGGATTAATAAAGACACCAGCGCAAAAAATAGCATCTATTTTGAATGCGCCGTCTGGTGATCTAGCTAGAGTTTTTAATGCTTATGGATCAAAGTAATTTAATTATGAAAGGGTAATAATATGGCTGACCTCCAACAAATCGTAGATAACCTCTCTGACTTAACAGTTATTGAGGCTGCTGAGTTATCAAAAATGTTAGAAGAAAAGTGGGGAGTAAGCGCCGCTGCTCCTGTAGCAGTTGCTGCAGCTGGGGCTGCACCGGCTGGTGAACCTGCTGCTGAAGAAAAGGATGAATTTACAATCGTTCTAGCTGCTGCAGGTGATAAGAAAATTAATGTTATTAAAGAAGTAAGAACAATTACTGGTCTTGGGTTAAAAGAGGCTAAAGATCTTGTTGAAGGAGCTCCAAAAGAACTTAAAGCTGGAGTCTCAAAGGATGAAGCTAATGGTTTTAAAGAAAAACTTGAAGCCGCTGGTGCAACTGTAGAACTTAAATAACAAATAGTAGTTTAAATTTTTGAAGTAGTTTGTGATACAAACTATGATTGGGTGATTTTACATTAATGGTTAATTCTTTATCTTTCACTGAACGTAAGAGAGTTCGTAAGAACTTTGGAAAACTTAAAGAAGTTTCTACTTTCCCAAATCTAATAGAGATTCAAAAAAATTCTTATGAAGAATTTTTGTTAGAAAATATGAATCCTTCCGATAGGCCAGAGAGGGGTCTTCAAAAAGTTTTTAAAAGTGTTTTCCCGTTAGAAGATTTTTCAGGGTCTGCACGAATAGAGTATATGGAATATGATTTCCAAAATCCTAAATTTGACGTCGATGAATGTAGGCAAAGAGATAAGACATATGCAGCTCCTTTAAATGTAAAGCTTAGGTTAATAGTTTTTGATATTGATGAAGAAACAGAATCTAGAACTGTTAAAGATATTAAAGAGCAGGAAATATATTTATGTGATTTGCCATTAATGACGCAAAAAGGTACTTTCATTACAAATGGAACTGAGCGAGTTGTTGTTAGTCAAATGCACAGAAGCCCTGGTGTATTTTTTGATCATGATAATGGTAAAACTCATTCAAGTGGTAAATTACTATTTGGGGCACGGGTAATTCCATACAGAGGATCATGGCTAGATATAGAATTTGATCATAAAGATATCCTTCATTGTCGCATAGATCGAAAAAAGAAAATTCCCGTAACAACTTTTTTAATGGCAATGGGAATTGACAGAGATTCTATTTTAAGCCAGTTCTATGATACTGAAATTTATTCTTACATCTCTAAAGATAATAAATGGAAAGTGCCGTTTAACCCAAAAAATATCAAAACAGGAAAACTGCAAAAAAATTTAATAAATTCTGCAAATAATAAAGTTGCTATTAAACAAGGTACAAAGATTAATCCTGCAATAGCTAAAAAATTATTTAACGATGGATTAAAAAGTTTATTGGTAGAAGATGATGATTTATTGGGAAAATTTGCAGCTGAAGATATTATAAATGAAAAAACAGGAGAGATTTATATTGAAGCTTCAGATGAGATTACTCTTGAGTCTCTAGAAAAACTAAAAGAGCTCAAAATTACAAAACTGCCGGTGCTTGAAATTGACGGAATTAACGTAGGACCTTTTATTAGGGACACTCTAAGAATTGATAAAAACTTAACCCCTGAAGATTCAGTTGTAGAAATATATAAAGTACTAAGACCTGGCGAACCTCCAAACTTAGAAGCAGCCTTTGAAGTATTTAATTCATTATTTTTTAAATCCGAAAAATATGATTTATCTGATGTTGGAAGAGTTAAGATGAACTATAGGTTACATTTGGACTGTCCAGATTCAATTACAGTTTTACGAAGTGAAGATATTATCTCTGTTATCAAAACTGTAACTGATTTAAGAACTGGAAAAGGTGAAGTTGATGATATTGATCACTTAGGAAATAGGAGAGTTAGGTCGGTTGGCGAACTTGTAGAAAATCAGTTTAGAATGGGTCTTGTTAGAATGGAAAGGTCAATAAAAGAGAGGATGAATTCTCTGGAAGTTGATGCTGCAACACCTCAAGATATAATCAATGCTAAACCGCTAGTTTCTTCTCTCAAAGAATTTTTTGGAACATCACAGTTGTCACAATTTATGGATCAAACAAATCCTCTAGCTGAGATTACTCATAAAAGAAGATTATCTGCGTTAGGACCAGGAGGATTAAGCAGAGAGAGAGCTGGTTTTGAGGTTAGAGATGTTCACCCTACTCATTATGGTAGAATCTGTCCCATTGAAACTCCTGAAGGCCCTAACATTGGATTAATTAATAGTTTGGCTTCTCATGCTAGAGTTAATAAGTATGGTTTTATTGAAAGTCCATACAGAAAGGTCTCAAAAGGAAAAGTGTCTGATGATGTTGAATATTTACCTGCAATGGAAGAATCAAATTTTACAATTGCTCAGGCGAATAGTTCATTAGATGAAAAGGGAAATTTCGTAACAAAATTAGTTTCTTGTAGGAGAAATGGAGACTTTGTTATGACTACACCAGATGAAATTGAATATATGGATGTATCACCTAAACAGGTGGTTTCATGTGCTGCCTCTTTAATACCATTTTTAGAAAATGATGATGCTAACAGAGCTTTGATGGGTTCAAATATGATGAGACAGGCTGTCCCATTGATCCAAGCAGAATCACCTCTAGTTGGTACGGGTGTAGAGAAAACTGTTGCTGTAGATTCAGGTGTTACAATTATTGCAAATAGGGACGGTATAGTTGATAAAATTGACGGCAAAAGAATTGTTGTTAGAGTCACCGAAAATATAAATACCACTGAATCAGGAGTTGATATTTATACGCTTCAAAAATTTCAAAGATCGAATCAAAGCACCTGTATTAACCAAAGGCCGTTAGTAAAAGTTGGAGATAAAGTATCAAAAGGAGATATTATTGCGGATGGTCCTTCAACACATTTTGGAGAGCTAGGTTTAGGAAGGAACGTCGTAGTCGCTTTTATGCCATGGCGAGGATATAACTTTGAAGACTCTATATTAATATCAGAAAAAATTGTTCAAGAAGATAAGTTTACCTCGATCCATATTGAAGAATTTGAGGTTATGTCTAGGGATACAAAACTGGGGACTGAAGAGATAACTCGAGATATCCCCAATGCTGGAGATGAGATGCTTCGAAATCTGGATGAAGCAGGAATAGTTTATGTTGGGGCAGATGTTAGCCCTGGAGATATATTGGTTGGAAAGGTTACGCCAAAAGGAGAAAGTCCAGTCACTCCTGAAGAAAAGTTATTAAGAGCAATATTTGGAGAGAAAGCAACTGATGTAAAGGATACATCACTAAGGTTACCACCTGGATCAAGTGGAACCATTGTAGATGTAAAAGTTTTCAATAGATATGGAATTGAAAAAGATGATAGAGCACTTTCAATTGAAAGAGATGAAATAGAAAAATTGGCTAATGATAGAGAGGCAGAGCTAGGCATTTTAAACAGGAATATCAAGGAAAGATTATTAAAATTATTAGTAGATAAAAATATTTCATCAGCCCCTAATGAGATTGAGCAGAAGTCTTCGTATCAAAAGTCTGATTTACAAGAAATGAAACTTGATGATCTTTGGAAATTTATTCTGCAAGATCAAAGCAATCAGAATGAAATTGATACTTTAAAAAAACAATATGAAATTGCTAGATCTGATATTCAATCGAGATTTGATAATAAAGTTGATAAAGTTCAAAGAGGTGATGAGTTATTGCCTGGTGTAATGAAGATGGTAAAAGTTTTTGTTGCTGTAAAGCGAAAACTTCAACCAGGTGACAAAATGGCTGGAAGACATGGCAATAAAGGAGTTATAAGTAAAATAGTTCCAGTTGAAGACATGCCATACCTTGCCGATGGAAGAACTGTGGATATTGTTTTAAATCCTCTTGGAGTTCCAAGCCGAATGAATGTAGGTCAAATTCTAGAGACCCATTTAGGTTGGGCCTGTGCAGGAATTGGTGAAATTATAAATAAATCTTTATCAAATTACAGCCATAGTAAAGATTCAAAAATCATATCAGAATCGCTTCAGAGAGTTTATGGAGATGATCAATTTACAAAAGACATTTCTACTCTTTCTAAAGAAGATCAAATTGAATTAGCCAAAAATATATCTAATGGTGTGCCTATAAAAACTCCTGTATTTGATGGAGCAACTGAGTCCGAAATAGGTAAAATGTTAGCTGAAGCTGGATTTGATGAGAGCGGTCAAACAGAGCTATGGGATGGGCTTACAGGTGAGAAATTTGAGAGAAAAGTTACTGTTGGCTATATATATATGCTTAAACTTCACCATCTTGTTGACGATAAAATTCATGCAAGATCAATAGGTCCTTATAGCCTTGTGACTCAACAACCTCTCGGAGGAAAAGCTCAGTTTGGTGGCCAAAGGTTTGGTGAAATGGAGGTATGGGCTTTAGAGGCATATGGAGCTGCATATACATTGCAAGAAATATTAACTGTTAAATCTGATGATGTTGCAGGAAGAACTAAGGTTTACGAAACTATAATTAGGGGCGAAGATGTATTCCAATCAGGAACACCAGAATCCTTTAATGTTTTAATAAAAGAAATAAGATCCTTAGGATTAAATATAGAGCTTTCAAATATTAATTAGGAATTTTTTTATGAGCCAATCTTTAATGAATATATTCAATCCAGCTGCTTCAAGAGATGATTTTAATCAAGTAAAAATTTCTATAGCAAGTCCTGAAAGAATTTTATCCTGGTCATATGGGGAGATAAAAAAACCTGAAACTATAAATTACCGTACATTTAAACCTGAAAGAGACGGTTTATTCTGTGCAAGGATTTTTGGTCCAATTAAAGATTATGAGTGTCTATGTGGCAAATATAAGAGAATGAAATTTAAGGGAATAATATGTGAGAAATGTGGTGTTGAAGTTACTAAAAAAGATGTAAGGAGAGAAAGAATGGGGCATATTCAATTAGCCGCTCCAGTCGCTCATATTTGGTTCTTAAAGTCTCTACCAAGTAGAATTGCTCTAATGATGGATATGAAACTAAAAGACCTCGAGAAAGTTTTATATTTTGAGAAATTTATGGTGACTAACCCTGGATTAACTGGATTATTTCAGAATCAGTTATTGGATGAAGATGAGCTAGAAAAAGCTCGAGAAGAGTATGGAGAGGATTTTGAAGCTAGTATTGGAGCTGAAGCTGTAAGATCTGTTTTAGAGAAAATAGAATTACAGCCTGAATTAGATAATTTAAGAACTAAATTATCTGAAACTAAGGCTGTAGCCCTCTCTGAAAAACTTGTAAAAAGAATAAAACTTTTTGAGTCATTTTTATCTTCGGGAAATAGACCCGAGTGGATGATTTTAACTTCTGTTCCAGTTATTCCTCCAGAATTAAGACCTCTGGTACCTCTTGATGGTGGTAGATTTGCATCTTCTGACCTTAATGATTTGTATAGAAGAGTTATTAATAGAAACAATAGATTATCTAGGCTAATAGAATTAAGAGCTCCTGATATTATAATTAGAAATGAAAAAAGAATGCTTCAAGAATCAGTTGATGCTCTTTTTGATAATGGAAGAAGGGGTAGAGTAATTACTGGAACAAATAAGAGGCCTCTAAAATCCTTAGCGGAAATGTTAAAAGGTAAGCAAGGAAGATTTAGGCAAAATCTTCTTGGTAAAAGAGTTGATTATTCAGGTAGGTCAGTAATAGTTGTTGGACCAGAACTTAAGCTTCATCAATGTGGCCTTCCAAAAAAGATGGCGATTGAATTATTTAAGCCTTTTATTTATGCAAGACTAGAATCTCTTGGATTAGCAACAACCCTTAAACAAGCTAAAAAATTAGTTGAAAAAGAAAGACCAGAAGTTTGGGATGTATTAGATAGAGTAATAAGAGAGCATCCAATAATTCTGAACAGAGCGCCAACTCTTCATAGGCTTGGTGTTCAAGCATTTGAACCTCTTTTGATTGAAGGTAAAGCTATACAGCTTCACCCATTAGTTTGTACCGCATTTAATGCTGACTTTGATGGTGACCAAATGGCAGTTCATGTACCTTTAAGTTTAGAGGCACAGTTAGAAGCCAGGGTTTTAATGATGTCTACGAATAACATATTGAATCCTGCTAATGGAAAACCTGTTATTGTGCCAAGTCAAGATATAGTTCTAGGTATATATTATTTATCACAAGCAAAAGAAAATGAACCAGGTGAAGGAACTGTTTATAAGGATATAAATGAGATTCAACAGTCTTTAGAAAATAAGGTAACAAGTGTTCATGCAAAGATATCTGTTCGTACTCAAATATTTGATGACCAAGGAAAATTGACAACAAAGATAGTTGAATCAACGCCTGGAAGAATGCTTATATGGGACTTAATTCCAAGACACCAAGGATTGAGTCTAAGTTTAGTAAATAAATTAATAGGAAAAAAAGAAATATCCCAATTGATCGATACTGTTTATAGATACTGCGGTCAGAAAGAGACTGTAATCTTTGCAGATAAGATAATGGCCTTAGGATTTCATTACGCCTATAAAGCTGGAATTTCATTTGGAAAAGATGACATGATTGTTCCAGAGACAAAAGAAAATCTTGTTTCTGAAACTGCTATGCAGATTGAAAAGTATGAAAAACAATATAATGATGGCCTTATTACGAATAGAGAAAAATATAACAAAGTAATAGATGCATGGGCAAAATGTACTGACAAAGTTGCTCAAGAAATGATGAATGAAATTTCTGCCAAGAAAATTAACTCTGAAACTCAAAGAGAAGAGCCTATTAATTCAATTTATATGATGGCTAATTCTGGAGCTAGAGGTTCTGCTGCTCAAATGAAACAATTATCTGGTATGCGTGGACTTATGGCTAAACCTTCAGGTGACATTATTGAAACTCCTATAATTTCAAACTTTAAAGAGGGATTAAATGTTTTAGAATATTTTAATTCTACTCACGGAGCACGTAAAGGATTGGCTGATACGGCATTGAAGACTGCAAATTCTGGATATTTAACTAGAAGGCTTTGTGATGTCGCTCAAGATTGCACAATTTCTGAGGAAGACTGTAAAACAACTCGTGGTGTTTGGGTTACTGATGTGGTTGAAGGAGGAGAAGCTATCGTATCCATTGCTGAAAGAACATTAGGAAGATTTTTACAGAAAGATATTAATCACCCTTTAACAAGTGAAAAGATTGCAAGCTCTGGTGATTATATTGATGAAATATTGGCTGAAAAAATTGAAGAATCTGGAATTCAAACTGCCTATATCAGATCTGCACTAACCTGTGATTCAAAAAAAGGGATTTGCGTTAAATGCTATGGAAGAGATTTAGCGAGAGGTTTTATAGTCAATCAAGGTGAAGCTGTTGGAATGATTGCGGCTCAATCAATAGGAGAGCCAGGTACGCAGCTTACAATGAGAACATTCCATATTGGTGGAGCAGCTCAAATCAATGATCAATCATTTATTGAAATCAATTCGGACGGTATTTTTAAAATTTTAAATAAAAATACTGTTGAAGATTCAAATAAAGATTTAATTGTTATGGGAAGAAACTGTCAATTAGCTATCCAAGATGAAAATGGAAGAGAACTTGCTAATTACAAAGTTCCTTATGGTACAAAAATTCTAGTTGCTGAAGATTCTAAGGTCGAAAGTGGGCAAAAGATCTGCGAATGGGATCCATTTACTAATCCAGTGATATCAGAAAAATCTGGTTTTGCTAATTATGTGGATTTAGCAGAAGGTGTTTCTTTAATTGAAGAAACTGAAGAAAAAACAGGATTAACTTACACCAAAGTTAAGGATTGGAAATCTGATCCAAAAGGAAGTGAGTTAAAACCTAGAATCACACTTAGAGATAATAAAGGTGATGTTATACTCTTAGCAAATGGCAATGAGGCTAGATATTTTTTACCACCTGACTCAATATTATCGATTTCTGATGGACAAGAGGTTCATGCTGGTGATGTATTAGCAAGAACACCTAAAGCTGCTTCAAAGACAAAAGATATCACTGGAGGGCTGCCACGAGTAGCAGAATTATTTGAAGCTAGAAAACCAAAAGATCATGCAATTATTTCTGAAGCAAGTGGAGTTATATCTTTTGGGAAAGACATTAGAGGAAAACAGAAAGTAATTATAACTCCTGATGATAATGCATTGGAACCTGTAGAAGTTCTTATACCTAAAGGGAAACATATTTCTTATCAAGAGGGCGAGAAAATTGAAAAAGGTGATTATTTATTAGATGGTAATCCTGATCCACATGATATATTAGAAATACTTGGTATCGAGGCATTAGCAGACTATTTAATTAATGAAGTGCAAGAAGTATACCGACTACAAGGTGTTTTAATTAACGACAAACACATAGAAGTTCTTTGTAGACAGATGTTGCAAAAAGTACATATCACAAGTGTGGGAGATAGTAATTTTATTGCTGGAGAAGAAATAGATAGATACGAATTTTTAATGGTAAACGAAGAACTTGAGGCCCAAGGAAGAAAGATTGCTGAAGCCAAGCCTGTATTATTAGGGATAACCAAGGCTTCATTGTTAACTAGGTCATTTATTTCTGCCGCTTCATTCCAAGAAACTACAAGAATTCTTACTGATGCTTCCATTAAGGGTAAAGCTGACAGGTTAGAAGGGCTAAAAGAAAATGTTATCGTTGGAAGATTAATTCCTGCTGGAACTGGAAGAACATTCAACCAGATTGAAAATAAGGCTAAAAAGCTTGATAGTGAGGCGAAATTAGAAATTGAGGCAATGCAATCAAAAAATGACCAAGAATCTGCTGAAATTCAAGAAAATTCCTAATAAATTTAGTTGACCTTCATATTTGATTAAGTATTATGCGGCATTCATAAATAGTAGGTGGTAGAGCAATCTAAACACTACTTTTTTAATTTTATTAAGTACTAACAACTTTTTTTTGTTAAACAAAGATGGAGATTTTATGCCGACTATTAGTCAGCTAATTAGAAAGCCGCGTAAAAAAGTTCAAAAAAGGAATAAAGTTCCTGCATTAAAATCTAATCCTCAAAAACGAGGCGTGTGTACTCGTGTTTATACTACTACTCCAAAAAAACCGAATTCTGCACTAAGAAAAGTCGCTAGAGTTAGGTTAACTAATGGTTTTGAAGTTACAAGTTACATAGGAGGAGAAGGTCATAATTTACAAGAACATTCTGTTATATTAATTCGAGGTGGGCGTGTTAAAGATTTGCCTGGTGTAAGGTACCATACTGTAAGAGGCGTATTAGATACTCAAGGAGTTGGAGAAAGAAAACAACGTAGATCGCATTACGGAGCAAAAAAACCAAAATAATATTATGTCAAGAAGAAGAAAAGCACAGATTAGACAAGTTCTCCCAGATCCAGTTCACGGTAGCACAGTACTGTCGAAGTTTACAAATGCTATAATGTTAGATGGCAAGAAATCTATTGCAGAATCATTAATAAATAAATCATTTACAAGTATTGAAAGTAAGACTGGAGAAGCCCCTCTTAATATTTTTACAAAAGCCATTGAGAATGTAAAACCTCTTGTTGAAGTTAGATCAAGACGAGTAGGTGGAGCAACATACCAGGTTCCTGTTGAAGTTAAGAATAATAGATCTCAAGCATTAGCAATTAGATGGATAGTTAATGCAATTAGAAGTAGAAAAGAAAAAAATATGATTGATAAACTTTCTGCAGAATTAATTGATGCGGCGAACAATAGAGGTTCAGCAATTAAAAAAAGAGAAGATACTCATAAAATGGCAGAGGCCAACAAAGCTTTTGCGCATTTCAGGTGGTAAAAAAATGACTAGAGAATATCCATTAAAAAACTACAGAAATATTGGCATCATGGCTCATATTGATGCTGGGAAAACAACAACTACTGAGAGAATATTATATTATACTGGAAAAAGTCACAAGATTGGTGAGGTGCATGATGGCGCTGCAACCATGGATTGGATGGAGCAAGAACAAGAAAGAGGAATAACGATAACTTCTGCGGCAACTACATGTTTTTGGAAGGACCATAGAATCAATATTATAGATACCCCAGGTCACGTTGACTTTACTATTGAAGTAGAGCGTTCGCTCAGAGTTTTGGATGGCGCCGTGGCTGTTTTTGATGGTGTCGCAGGTGTTGAGCCTCAAACTGAGACTGTTTGGAGACAGGCTAATCGGTATAAGGTCCCACGGATGTGTTTCATTAATAAAATGGATCGTACTGGCGCAGATTTTTATAAATGTCTTGAGATGATAAAAGACAGACTTGAAGCTAAAGCCTTAGTTTTACAAATACCATATGGAAGTGAGGCAAATCTAAAAGGTGTTATTGATTTGGTTAAAAATAAAGCAATTGTTTGGGCCAATGAGGACTTGGGTGCAAAATATGAATATACAGATATACCAGAAGATCTAAAAGATACCGCAGAAAAATATAGATCTGAAATGGTTGAACTGGCTGTAGAGCAGGATGAGGAAGTTTTAGAAAAGTATTTAGATGGAATAGAGCCTGATGAGGAAACATTAAATAGATGTATTAGAAAAGGGACTATAAATTTTGAGTTTGTTCCAATTTTGACTGGCAGTGCTTTTAAGAATAAAGGAGTACAGCCTCTTCTTGATGCTGTAGTTAATTTTATGCCAGACCCGAGTGAGGTTCAGCAAGCAGCGGGAGTCATTCCGGGTAAAGATGAAGAAGAGATTAGAAAGGCTTCAGACGAGGAACCTTTCTCAGCTCTAGCTTTTAAGGTTGCAAATGATCCATTTGTTGGCTCATTAACTTTTACAAGAATTTATTCTGGAAAACTCGAAACTGGATCGACAATTCTTAATTCAGTTAAAGATGAAAAGGAAAGAATAGGAAGAATGCTTTTAATGCATGCCAATAATAGAGAAGATATAAAGATTGCTTATGCAGGTGATATAGTTGCTATAGCTGGATTGAAAGATACAATTACAGGTGAGACTCTATCCGATACTCAAAAACCTATAATTTTAGAGTCGATGGATTTTCCTGATCCTGTTATTGAAATTGCTGTTGAGCCAAAAACAAAAGCTGACCAAGAAAAAATGGGTGAAGCTTTAGCAAGGTTAGCTAAAGAAGATCCTTCATTTAGGGTTACATCGGACGAAGAGTCCGGCCAGACTGTTATTAAAGGTATGGGGGAACTTCATCTTGATATCATTGTAGATAGAATGAAGAGAGAATTTAAGGTTGAGGCTAATATTGGAGCTCCTCAAGTTGCTTATCGCGAGACCGTATCCAAAGAGGTTGAGGTTACTTATACGCATAAAAAACAAAGTGGTGGAGCAGGTCAGTTTGCTGAAGTTAATATAATTATTGAAAATGGTGAGCCAGGAACAGGACGAATTTTCGAAGATAAAATTAAAGGTGGTAATATTCCAAAGGAATATATTCCAGGTGTTCAAAAAGGTATTGAAGGTGTAGCAGATACGGGTGTAATAGCTGGCTTTCCTATAATTGATTATAAAGTTACACTTGTTGATGGCAAGTATCATGACGTGGATTCAAGTAGTCTTGCATTTGAAATAGCTGGAAGAATGGCCTTCAAAGATGCTTGTTTGAAAGCAAACCCTAAGCTTCTAGAACCTATAATGAGAGTTGAAGTTATAACTCCTGAAGAGTTTATGGGTGATGTAATTGGTGATCTTAGTAGTAGAAGAGGTCAAGTTAGTGGCAGTGAAGCCAGAGGAAATACTACTGCAATTAGCTCGATGGTTCCTCTAGCTAATATGTTTGGTTATGTAAATACTTTAAGATCAATGACTCAAGGTCGTGCCCAATATTCAATGTTTTTTGATCATTATGATCAAGTTCCACAAGCTGTTCAAGATGAGGTAAAAGCTAAATTTGCTTAATAAATTTGTATGGATAATCAAAATATAAAAATAAGACTTAAGGCATTTGATCATGGAGTTTTAGATAAGTCCTCTATTGAGATTGTTGATACGGCTAAAAGAACTGGAGCTATGGTTAAAGGACCAATTCCTCTTCCCACTAATAACGAAAAGTTTACAGTTTTAAGATCTCCCCATGTAAACAAAAAAAGCAGAGAACAATTTGAAATAAGAACTCACAAGAGATTAATTGAAATTGTAGATCCAACACCTCAAACTGTTGATGCATTAATGAAGCTTGATTTGGCTTCTGGTGTTGATGTAGAAATAAAATTATAAAAATTATGAGAGCAGGAATAATAGCAAAGAAAATAGGAATGAGTAATTTATTTACTGCAAATGGATTAAATATACCAGTTACAGTTCTACAGGTTGATGAGTGTAAAGTTATTGATCGTAAAGAAATAGAGAATTCAGAAATAGACAAAATAACACTAGGAGCTTTTGCTACTAATAATGCCAACAATGCTAAGCAAAAATTCTTTGATAAGATGAAATCAAAACCTTACAGGATTATAAAAGAGTTTTTTATTTCTAAGTCAGACCAAACAAAGTCTGGAGATGAAATTACTGTAGATCATTTTAAAGAAGGTCAATTTATTGACGCTTCAGGTATTTCGAAGGGGAAGGGTTTTTCAGGTGTTATGAAAAGACATAATTTTTCTGGGTTACGTGCTTCCCATGGAGTTTCTGCAGCTCATAGAAGCGCTGGGTCAACTGGTCAATGTCAAGACCCCGGTAAAGTATTTAAAGGTAAAAAAATGGCGGGTCAATATGGCAATAAGAATAAAAAACTACAAAACTTGCAAGTAGTTAAAGTTGATCCCATTAAAAAACTAATTTGTTTAAAAGGTTCTACTCCTGGAAGTAGAGGCTCATGGTTAGTTATTCAAGACTCTATAAAAGAAAGAGACATTAAAAGTATAGATGTCGAGCTTTCTTTACCTAAGGATAAGTCAGATAAGAAAGAACAAAAACAAGATCAACAATAATAGAAATAAATGGCAATGAATATTGATACTTATAAATTAGATGGCAAGAAGTCGGGAGTTGCGAATTTAAATGATTCTATCTTTAACTTAGATCCAGATATCTCAATCATTAGTGCTTTGATTCAGTGGACTGAGTCCAATCAAAAGCCATTAAGAGCAAGAACGAAAAATAGATCAGAAGTAAAAGGCACAACTCAAAAATTTGGAAGACAAAAAGGTGGTGGAGGTGCAAGACATGGGTCCAAGAAAGCAAATATTTTCAGAAGTGGTGGAATGGCTCATAATTTAAGAGGTGAAAGGACTGCTAAACAATTGTCCAAAAAATTTAAACTTCTTGGACTAAAACATATTTTATCTTCTAAAATGAGAAATGAAGAAATAGTTTTATATGATGAACTTAAACTAAAAGAGTCTAAAACAAAAATTTTAGTGCAAAATTTAATGAAGCTGAATATATCATCGGCTTTAATAGTTGAGGGCAGTAACCCAGACAAAAACTTTGCATTAGCTTCTAGAAATTTAAAAAACATTAAATTTACTAATTCAAACGGATTCAGTGCTCTTGACTTATTAAAATATAATAAATTTATTATGAGTAAAGATGCTATAGCAGAAGTTGAAAAAAGAATTTTAAAATCATGAGCAATATTAAAAATTATAAAATAATAATCAAACCTATTGTCACTGAAAAGTCTTCACTTGGATCAGAATTTAATCAAGTTACTTTTAAGGTTGAAAACAATTCGACAAAGACTGAAATTAAAAATGCTATTGAAAAAATTTTTAAAGTGAAAGTTAAAAAAGTTAATACCTCTAATGTAAAAGGTAAGCTAAAGTCTTTCAGGGGCTCACTAGGTAGAAGATCAAATTATAAAAAAGCTTTCGTGACTCTTGAAGAAGGTCAAACAATAGATATTACAGCAGGAGTATAAATAAATTATAATGCCTTTAAAGAAATTTAGACCAATTACTCCCGGAACTCGAGGACTTTCTCTACTAGATAGAAAAGGTTTATGGAAGGGTAAGCCGATGAAGTCACTTACTTCTGGAATTTCAAAGAAAAGTGGAAGAAATAATACAGGAAGAATAACAATGCGAAGAAGAGGAGGAGGTCATAAGAATAAATATAGAATTGTTGATTTTAAAAGAAATAAAGATGATGTATCGGCATCTGTGGAGAGAATTGAACATGACCCTAATAGATCCACTTATATAGCTCTGATAAAATATGATGATGGTTTCTATTCTTATATTTTGTCTCCAAAGGATCTTAAAATAGGAGATAAAGTAATCTCAGGGGAAAAAAAAGAAGTGAGAGTTGGAAATAGTATGCCAATGTCTGATATTCCTGTAGGAATTGATATTCATAATATTGAGTTAAAACCTGGCAGTGGAGGTCAATTGGCTAGATCAGCAGGATCATCAACTCAGATTATGGGTAAATCAGAGGGCTATGTTGCAATCAAATTGCCATCAGGTGAACAAAGAAAAATTAGAGAGAATTGTAGAGCTACTATTGGGGTTTTATCAAATATAGATAAAAAAAACCAAAAATTAGGTAAAGCAGGTAGAAAAAGATGGTTGGGTGTTAGACCCTCAGTTAGAGGAGTAGCAATGAATCCAATTGATCATCCCCATGGCGGAGGTGAAGGTAAAACTTCTGGTGGTAGAGATCCAGTTACTCCGTGGGGTAAATCTACGAAAGGTAAAAAAACTAGAAAAAATAAAAGAACAGACAAGTTTATTATTAAGCGAAAAACAGATAAGAAAGCAAGATTAGAGGTATAGGATAATGACTAGATCAGTGTGGAAAGGGCCGTTTGTAGATATTCACTTGTTAAAAAAAGTGAAAGCTGCAAATGATACAAATTCTAATGCTATTATTAAAACATGGTCTAGAAGATCAACAATTCTACCTGAGTTCGTAGGAGTTAATTTTGCAGTACATAATGGTAAAAGATTTATTCCCGTGAATGTTACTGAAGATATGGTCGGACATAAACTTGGTGAGTTTTCACCAACAAGAACATTTAATGGTCACACCGCAGGGGACAAGAAGGCAAAATTAAAATGAAGCATTTAAAAACGCAAGATAATGAGGCATATGCAATTATGAAAAATATGAGAGTTAGTCCCTCAAAAGCAAATATTGTTTTAGAGATGATTCGTGGAAAAAAAGTCTCTGATGCTTTGAATATTTTAAAATTTTCATCAAGATCAATTGCGAAGGATATAAGCAAAGTGTTAAATAGTGCAATTTCAAATGCAGAAAACAATCACCAACTAGATATAGATATTCTTAAAGTGAGTGAGGCATACTGTGGAAAAGGAATGTTGATGAAGAGATGGAGGCCCCGTGCTAAAGGACGGGCAGGACGTATTGAGAAATTTTTTACAAATGTAACGATTAAAGTTGCAGAAACTCAAAAAGAACAAGTAGTAACAGAGAAGTAATTATGGGACAAAAAGTAAATCCAGTTGGCTTAAGGCTAATATTAAATAAGAAATGGCAGTCAAAATGGTATGCCAATAAAAGAGATTTTGGAAATTTTTTACAAGAAGATATCAAAATTAGAAGCTACCTTGAAAAAAAATTAAAGAACTGTGCTGTTGCGAGAATACAAATAGAAAGACCAGCTAAAAAGGCTCAGGTGACAATTTATTCTGCAAGACCAGGTCTTATTATTGGAAAAAAAGGTAGTGACATCGAAAAGCTTAAGAGAAAAATTTCCGAATTTACCTCAGATGAAGTAGCTATAAATCTAGTCGAAATTCGAAAGCCTGAAGTTGAAGCACAGTTGATAGCTGATGCAATAGCAGAACAATTAGAAAGACGAATATCGTTTAGAAGAGCAATGAAGAGAGCTGTTCAATCAGCTATTCGCTTAGGTGCAGATGGAATCAGAGTCAATTGTGGAGGAAGATTAGGTGGCACAGAAATAGCAAGAACCGAATGGTATAGAGAAGGACGTGTTCCACTTCATACATTCAGAGCAAATGTTGATTATGCAGTTTCTACAGCCCAAACAACCTATGGTGCTTGTGGTATAAAGGTTTGGATATACAAAGGTGATATTGATGATCATGCACCTCATGAGCTTGACAATAAAACAAACAAATTAGGATAAATTAAATGCTTCAGCCAAAAAAAACAAAATATAGAAAAGCTCATAAAGGTAGAATCAAAGGTGTTGCTACTTCTGCTACAGCCTTAAACTATGGTACTTTTGGCTTAAAAGCTATTGAAGCTGATAGAATTACTGCAAGACAAATTGAGGCAGCTCGTGTTGCAATGACAAGATTTATGAAAAGGGCTGGTAGAGTTTGGGTAAGAATTTTTCCAGATGTACCAGTTTCAAAAAAGCCTACTGAAGTAAGAATGGGCAAAGGAAAAGGTTCCCCAGAATTTTGGGCTTGCAGAGTAAAACCTGGAAAGATTTTATTTGAAGTAGACGGTGTATCGCATTCAATTGCTGTAGAAGCTTTTAACAGAGCATCATCTAAGCTTCCAATTAAAACTAAAGTTGTTGAACAATTGATTAAGTAATTATTATGAAAACTGAGGAAATAAGAAAAAAAACATTTGATCAACTTAAAGTAGAGATTGAGAATCTTTATAAAGAATCTTTCAATTTAAGGTTTCAACAATCTTCTGGTCAGCTTGAGAACACTTCGCGTATTTCAAAAGTGAAAAAACTGATTGCAAGAATCAAGACAGTTATTAATGAGAAATTAGAGAAATAGATATGCCCAAAAAAATATTACAGGGAACAGTTATTAGTTCTAAGCAAGACAAGACAATTACAGTTTTAGTTGAAAGAAAAATTAGACACCCAATGTTAAAAAAAATTATAAAAAGATCAAAAAAATATAGTGCTCATGATGAGAGTAATAAGTTTAAATCAGGTGATAAGGTAAAGATTGTAGAGTCTAAACCTATTTCTAAATTGAAAAGATGGGTAGCGGTTAGTCTATGATACAAGCAGAGTCAAGATTAGATATAGCTGATAATTCTGGAGCAAAGGAAGTTCTTTGCATTAAAGTTCTTGGTGGATCTAAAAGAAGATTTGCTTCAGTTGGTGATATTATAGTTGTTACAGTTAAGGAAGCGATGCCAAGAGGAAAGGTAAAAAAAGGTACAGTTCACAAAGCAGTTATTGTAAGAACTAAAAAAGAATTGCAAAGGAACGATGGAAGTACAATAAAATTTGACAGTAATGCTGCTGTATTAATAAATAACCAGGGCGAACCAGTAGGAACAAGGATATTCGGACCTGTTTGCAGAGAATTAAGATACAGAAAACAAATGAAAATTATTTCACTTGCACCGGAGGTTTTGTAATGACTGCTAGAATCAAGAAGGGTGATAGAGTTTTCGTCAATTGTGGAAAAGACAACGGTAAATCTGGTGAAGTAATTAAGATAATTGGAATTAAGGCTGTAGTTAAAGATGTCAATATTTCTAAAAAACATCAAAAACAGGACCAAAAAAATGAAGGAGGTATTCTAAATAAAGAAATGCCAATTCACTTGTCTAACTTAATGTTGATTGATAAAAAATCAAATAAGCCAACTAGAGTTGGTAATAAAATTATGAAAGATAAGAAAAAAGTTAGAGTTTCTAGAGTTTCAGGAGATCAAATTGATGACTAACTTACAACCAAGACTAAAAGATGCTTATAGAGATGAAGTGGTTCCAATACTAAAAGAGCAGTTAAAAAAAAGTAACTTATTGGATTTGCCTAGGCTTTCAAAAATTACATTGAATATGGGGTTGGGAGAAGCTGCTAATGATTCAAAAGTAATTCAATCTGCTTTAAATGATTTAACTTCTATATCAGGGCAAGTTCCGGTTGTAACAAATGCTAGAAAATCAATTGCAACATTCAAAATAAGAAGCGGTATGCCTTTAGGAGTTAAAGCAACACTAAGAGGAAACAGAATGTACGAATTTGTTGATAGATTGGTGACTATAGCTTTGCCAAGGATACGAGATTTCAGAGGATTAAAAAAAAGTGGGTTTGACGGAAAAGGAAATTATTCTTTTGGTATCAAAGAATGTACAATTTTTCCTGAAATAAATGTAGACAAATTAGATAAAGTAAGAGGAATGGATATAGCTGTTTGCACTAGTACCCATAAAGATGATGAGGCTTTGTTACTTCTAAAATCATTAAATTTTCCAATAATAATATAAGTGTAATACTTGAAAGAAAAAATATATGGCAAAGAAAAGTTCGATAGAAAAAAATAAAAAGAGAGTTAGATTAGCAAAGAAAGATCTTTCTAAGAGAATTTCTCTTAAAACTTTAATAATGAATAAAGAAACATCTATTGATGACCGTTTCCAGGCACAATTAAAATTATCTAAAATGCGAAGAAATGGAGCAAGATCAAGAATAAGAAATCGATGTTCTTTAACAGGAAGACCAAGGGGTTATCACAGTAGAGTTAAACTCTCAAGAATAGCTCTTAGAGAGCTTGCTTCTAAAGGTCAAATACCTGGTATGAATAAGTCAAGTTGGTAGAGAGGAGATTTTATGTCATTACAAGACCCATTATCAGATCTATTTAGTCGAATAAGAAACGCGCAGATGCGTAACAAAAAAATTGTTTCATCTCCAATGTCAAAGCTTAGAGAAAATATTTTAGAAGTATTAAAAAAAGAAGGATATATAAGAGGTTACTCAAAAACTAAACATAGTACTGGGCGTGAGGAGCTTGATATAGAGTTAAAGTATGATGAAAGTGGTCCAGTAATTTCAAATATTACAAGAATATCAAAGCCTGGAAGGAGAGTTTATTCTGGCGTAGAGAGAATACCTTTCATTCACAACGGTCTTGGTATCTCAATAATATCAACATCAAAAGGTTTAATGTCAGATAATGAAGCTAGAGAGCTCAAAGTCGGTGGTGAGATTATTTGTAAGGTATTTTAATTATGTCTAGAATAGGTTCAAAAGAAATAATAATTCCAGAAAATGTTAAAGTTTCTATTGATAATGGAACTGTTTATGCCGAAGGACCAATGGGAAAACTTAATTCTAAAATCAATAAAAGTATTTTGGTTAATATGGAAGGTAATAAAATAAAAATATTGCCTGAAAACTCGGATAAGCAAACCATTGCATTCTGGGGACTACAAAGAAATTTGGTTAACAATATTATTGTCGGTGTAGCACAAGGATTCACTAAAAAATTAGAAATGAACGGAGTAGGCTATAGAGCTAACTTAAAAGGCCAAAATTTAGAATTAATGCTTGGCTATAGTCATCCAATTAATTTTGAAATTCCTGAAAATATAAAAATTAATGTTGATAAACAAAACAATATAGAAATTTCTGGTCCTGATAAACAGATCGTTGGCCAAACTGCTGCTAAAATTAGAAGCTTTAGAGGACCTGAACCATATAAGGGCAAGGGAATAAAATATGCTGATGAATATATTAATAGAAAAGAAGGAAAGAAAAAATAATGCCTTCAGATAATAGAAAAAAAAGAGGTAATAGGGTTAGATTCAAAGCTAAGAAATATAATAAAAATTCTTTGAGGCTTTCTTTTCATAAATCTTCTAAGCATCTTTATGCTCAAATTATTGATGATAATAAGGGAGTGACTTTATGTAGTGCTTCATCATTAAAAGAAGGAGGCAAAAAGAATTCCTGTAATATAGAAAATGCTAAAACGTTAGCAGCTGAAATAGCTAAATTAGCAAAAGAAAATAATATTTCAAAAATTTATTTGGATAGAGGATCAAATCGCTATCATGGAATCATTAAATCATTTGCTGATGAAGCAAGGTCATTAGGAATAGTTTTTTAGGAAGGTATTATGTTGAAAGAAAATAGAAACAAAGATCAAAAAGACTCAGATATTAAAGATAAGCTAGTTGCAATTAATAGAGTTACTAAAGTTGTAAAAGGTGGAAGAAGATTTGGGTTTGCGGCGTTAGTAGTAGCTGGAGATGAGTCTGGAAAAGTAGGTTTTGGTCATGGTAAGGCAAAGGAAGTTCCTGAGGCAATTAAAAAAGCTACTGATTCTGCTAAGAAAAGTTTGGTAAAAATTCCTTTAAGAGAAGGAAGAACGCTACACCATGATATTATTGGAACCCATGGATCAAGTAAGGTTGTAATGCGTTCAGCGCCATCAGGTACAGGTATAATTGCTGGAGGATCTGTAAGAGCTGTTTTTGAATTATTGGGAGTTCAGGATATTGTAGCAAAGTCAGTTGGAAGTGCTAATCCGTATAATATTATTCGTGCTGCATTAGATGGATTGAATCAACAAAAATCTCCAAAAATTATTGCAGCTAGAAGGAGCAAAAAAATCTCTAATATCACATCAGCGAGAGAATTAAAAAATGGCAGATAAGAAAATTAAGATAATTTTAACTAAAAGTACAATTGGTTCAAAAAAAAACCAAATTGCAACTGTTAGAGGTTTAGGTCTAAGAAAGCTCAACGGAGCTGTAGTTAGAGATATGACACCTGAAATAAATGGCATGGTAAAGAAGGTTAAACATCTAGTAAGAACAGAAGAGCTTTAAATTATGAAATTGAATAAATTATCAAAACTTAAATCTAAACATAATAGTAAACGTATTGGTCGTGGTATTGGATCTGGGAAGGGAAAAACATCTGGGAGTGGCCATAAAGGTCAAAAAGCTAGATCAGGAGTAGCAATTAATGGATTTGAAGGTGGACAAATGCCTTTACACAGAAGACTGCCAAAATTTGGTTTCACTAATTTTCAAAATCATAGATTAATTGAATTTAATCTAGAGGATATTCAAAAAATTATAGAAAAGAATGAGCTAAAAGAGGACCAGCTATTTAATATTGATTTACTTAAAAAGCTTCAAATTATAAAAAGTAAAAATAAGCGAGGAATAAAAATTTTGGGTAGGGGAGATCTTAAGGCAAAGAATCCTATTGAATGCATGAGAATTTCAAAAAGTGCTAAGGAAAAGATAGAAAAATTAGGTAACGAACTTAAAATTATACATCAAGGTTAAATAGTTATGGCTTCAGCTGCAGAAAAACTTGCCTCAAATTTCAATTTTAGTGTTTTCTCAAAAGCTACTGAGCTTAAGAAGAGGATTTGGTTTACTTTAGGAGCCCTTATTATATATCGTTTTGGCACTTACATTCCACTACCTGGAATTGACGTTGAACAATTAAAACTTTTAGTTGAAACAAATCAGAGTGGTATACTTGGAATGTTTGATGTTTTTGCTGGAGGTGCGATCAGTAGAATGGCTATCTTTGCTCTAGGTATTATGCCTTATATTTCTTCATCTATTATAATGCAGTTGATGACCAGTGTTTCATCGCATTTAGCAAGTTTGAAAAAAGAAGGAGAGCCAGGTAGGAGAAGAATAACTCAATATACTAGATACGGAACAGTGGTTTTAGCACTTTTACAAGGTTATGGAATTTCTGTGGGGTTAGAATCTGCTGGCAAAATAGTTTCTGATCCTGGAATGTTTTTCAGACTTTCAACAACAATTACTCTAACTGGAGGAACTGTCTTCCTTATGTGGCTTGGTGAACAGATAACTAGCAGAGGAATAGGAAATGGTATATCACTAATTATTTTTTCTGGGATTGTAGCTGAAATTCCAAGTGCTTTAATAAATACACTAACTCTTGGCAGACAGGGAACTATCTCTACAATTTTATTGTTATTTCTACTTTTGATGATTATTGCTGTAATTATTTTTATAGTTTTTATGGAAAGATCGCAAAGGAGACTGATTGTTCAGTATCCAAAAAGACAAATGGGCAATAAAATGTATTCTGGTGATAGCACTCATCTCCCATTAAAGTTAAATACAGCAGGAGTAATTCCAGCTATTTTTGCCTCTTCCCTGCTTTTATTACCTATTACTATTGCAAACTTTAATCTTTCAGCTGAATCAGGGTGGCTTAACGATGCTGCTGCCTTATTAGGGCGAGGACAACCTGCTTATATGCTTTTATATGCATCTGCTATTATATTTTTTGCCTTTTTTTATACTTCTATAGTATTTAATCCATCGGAAACAGCAGATAATTTAAAAAGGCAAGGTGGTTTTATACCTGGCATTCGTCCAGGGGAGAAGACGGCTGAGTATATTGATTTTGTTTTATCTAGAGTAACTACAATTGGAGCTCTTTATCTAGCATTTGTTTGCATTCTTCCAGAAATATTAATTTCTCAATATTCAATTCCATTCTATCTTGGTGGAACATCTTTATTAATAGTTGTAGTAGTTGGAATGGACACTATTGGACAAGTTCAAAGTCATCTATTTGCATATCAATATGAGGCACTAATTAAGAAATCAAGACTTAGAGGAAATAGATAAAAGAGTGAATATAGTATTATTTGGACCGCCGGGAGCAGGCAAAGGAACTCAAGCAATTTTACTTTCTAAAAAATATAATCTTTTACATCTTTCAACAGGCGAAATTCTTAGAAATGAGATTGAAAAAAATAGTAATCTTGGCAAAAATATAAAAGAAATTGTTGAGTCCGGAAAATTAGTTTCTGATGAAATTATTATAAAAGTTCTTAATTTAGCTTTAGATAGCAATGAAAAAAAAGAATATTCTGGATATTTATTTGATGGATTTCCAAGAAATATAGATCAAGCCCATCTTCTCTCAAATCTTCTTCAGTCTTTAAAGATTAAGCTAGATTGTATTATACTAATTGATGTAGATGAATCAGTTCTCCTTCAAAGAATCCTCACAAGAAAGGATATTGAAGGTAGAAGTGATGATAATAAAGAAACTCTTTCATTAAGGATACAACTCTACTCTCGAGAAACTGAGCCATTAATTGAGCACTATTCCTCAACCCATATTGTAAAAAGAATTGACGGAGAGGGTGAAATTAATGAAGTAAATCAAAGAATTAACAGATTTTTGGAGTGTCTTTAATATGCTTGACCATTTGATTAATAATCATATAATCCCGCAATCTTTCAATTCAAAGTTAACCAAGGATAAGCTATGGCAAGAATAGCAGGAGTAAATATTCCCACACAAAAAAAACTTGGTGTTGCTTTAACTTATATTTACGGTGTTGGAAAAAAGCTATCTAACGATGTTTGCAAAGAAGCTAATGTCGATAGCAATACTAGAGTTCAAGATTTATCAGAATCAGAAATTAAAAATATATCTGATGTAATTTCTAGATCTTATGATGTTGAAGGTGATTTGCGAAGAGAAGTATCTAGCAATATTAAAAGGCTCAAAGATCTTGGAACCTATCGTGGAACAAGACATAGAAGAAATTTACCTTGTCGAGGACAAAGAACGCATACTAACGCAAGAACAAAAAAAGGAAAAGCCATAGCTATTGCTGGTAAAAAAAAGGTAACTAAATAAATGGCAGAAAATAAATCAGTAAAAAAGAAAAAACAAAAGAAGAATATCATATCTGGTTTAGCATTTATAAATGCTACATTTAATAATACTATGATTACTATAACTGATGAGCAAGGTAATAGTATTGCTTGGTCGTCCGCTGGCGTTAAAGGTTTCAAAGGTTCAAGAAAATCTACTCCTTACGCTGCTCAAATTGCAGCTGAAGATGTAGGTGAAAAAGCTAAAGAGTTTGGTTTAAAGAATTTGCAGGTATTTATTAAAGGTCCTGGAGGTGGAAGAGAGTCTGCACTTAGAGCGTTGCAAGCTATAGGATTTTATATTACGTCTATCAAAGATACAACTCCAATTCCTCACAATGGATGTAGGCCACCAAAGAAAAGAAGAGTTTAATATACATAACATATTATTAATAAAGGATAGAAAATGACTATAATAAATAATTGGCAATCTCTCATCAAACCATCAAAGCTTAAGTTAGATCTTGATGAAGACCATAAATTTAAAGCTACTCTTACTGCTGAGCCATTAGAAAGAGGCTTTGGATTAACTTTAGGCAATGCTATTAGGAGGGTATTATTATCTTCTTTACAAGGAACTGCTGTTACAGCCATAAAGATTGATAATGTCTTGCACGAATTCTCTTCAATTGATGGAGTAAGAGAAGATGTAACGGATATAGTATTAAATATTAAATCTTTGGCATTAAATATGCATTCGGAGGGGACTAGAAAGATGAGTCTTAATGTTACCGGCCCTGGGGAAATAACAGCCGGCATGATAAATACCCCTTCAGAAATAGATATTATTAATCCTGAGTTAGTAATTTGTAACCTAGATGAAAATACTGAATTTAATATGGAGCTTACAGTTTCTAAAGGAAAAGGTTATGTTTCAGCTGAACACAACAAAACCGAAGAGTCTGCGATAGGCTTAATTCCTATTGACTCAATCTTTAGTCCTGTAAAGCAAGTTTCATATAGCATTGAAAATACTAGAGAAGGAAAAGTTTTGGACTACGATAAACTTACCATGACAATTGAAACTAACGGGTCAGTGACCCCAGAGGATGCCATTGCATTTGCCGCAAGAATTATTCAAGATCAGCTTCAGTCTTTTATTAACTTTGAAGAACCAGAGGATGTTCAACCAGAAACTGATACGCTCGAACCACAATTTAATAAAAACCTTTTGAGAAAAGTTGAGGAATTGGAACTGTCAGTAAGATCAATGAACTGCTTAAGAAATGATAATATTATTTATATAGGAGATTTAGTTCAGAAAAGCGAAATTGAAATGCTAAGAACACCAAATTTTGGTAGAAAGTCTCTTAATGAAATAAAAGAGGTACTTGGAGTTATGTCTTTGTATCTAGGCATGGAAGTTCCAAACTGGCCACCTGAAAACATTGAAGAGTTAGCCAGAAAAGTTGAAGATCCATATAACTAATTTGAATTTTTTATGAGACACGGAATATCAAAAAGAAAATTAAACAAAACTTCTTCACATAGAATAGCTATGCTTGAAAATATGGCTGTTTCATTAATAAAGAATGAAACAATCAAAACAACTCTACCTAAAGCTAAAGAACTCAGGCCATTTGTTGAAAAAATAATTACTTTAGGCAAAAAGAATAAAGAGTCATCAAGAATTAATGCATTTAATTCATTAAGAGATAAAGAAGCGGTAGTAAAAGTATTTGGTGACTTATCTGAAAGATTTAAAAAAAGAAATGGCGGCTATTGTAGAATAGTAAAAGCTGGATTTCGAACAGGTGATAATGCTCCTATGGCATATATACAGCTATTAGATCAAGAATTTACAAAGACTGATAAGTAATATTTCTTTTGAAACCATAAACTCTTTAATTTAATTAGTTTAATGGCCAATATTGAAAAAAAAATAATAGTTTCAGCTGAATATGAAAACTATCGAATAGATAGGTTTCTTGTGAAAAAATTTTCTTTACCTCAAAGCCTAATCCATAAAGATTTAAGAAAAAATAGAATTAAAGTTAATAGGAAAAAGATTAAATATGATCATCGTCTTGTTATTGGTGATGAGGTAAATTTATATAAAAATTATGATATTAAAAAAAATCAAAGTAAGAAAGATATCTGCAAAGAATTAATTCTTAAATTTAGGAAATCAATACTTTTTAGAAGCAATGATTATTTGATAATTAATAAATGGAATGGAATAGCTTCACAGGGCGGTTCAAAAATTGGAATAAGTATTGATGATATCATTAAGGAGTTTAATAAAAAAGATTCAAAGTTAAGACTTGTTCATAGACTTGATAAAGAAACAAGTGGAATAATGGTACTTTCTTCAAATATCAAATCTAGTAGGTATTTTCATCAAATTTTTTCTAGTCGAAAAATTAAAAAAATTTACTACGCCATAGTTGAAAACAAGCCACCTAAAAGACTAGGATATTTTAAAGATCCGATAATAGAAAAAGGTGAATCTTTAGACGCGGAAACTAAATATGAAGTTAAAAGAAGCCTTAAAAATAATTTATACTTATTAAAGCTTTATCCAAAAACAGGAAGAAAACACCAAATAAGAATTCATTGTTCAATTAATGGCTGTCCAATTCTTGCAGATTCAAAATATAATAATAGCTCAGTGTATAAAAATGAAAGTAATAACTTATTTCTTCATGCCGGAGAAATTGAATTTATAGATCAGTCAGGAAAAAAAATTAACATTAAAGCTGATCTACCTATACATTTCAGAAATTACATAAAAATTGATAATTAAGAATTATAGGTTATTATAAATATTTATGACAAACATCATTAAAGAACTAGAGAAAAAGCGAAAACAGGCGAAAGAGGGTGGAGGTAAAAAGAGAATCGACGCTCAACACGCAAGAGGAAAACTTACTGCTCGAGAAAGAATTGATATTCTACTAGATGAAGGAACATTCGAAGAGTATGACATGTATGTTGAACACCGCACTAATGACTTTGGGATGGAAAAACAAAAGTATCCTGGTGATGGTGTAGTTACCGGAAGTGGAAAAATTAATGACAAATTAGTTTTTGTGTTTAGTCAAGACTTTACTGTTTTTGGAGGTTCTTTATCAGAAGCGCATGCAGAAAAAATCTGTAAGATTATGGATATGGCTATGAAGGTTGGAGCTCCTTTAATAGGAATAAATGACTCTGGGGGCGCAAGAATTCAAGAAGGAGTAGCCTCGTTAGGGGGTTATGCAGAAGTATTTCAAAGGAATGTTCTAGCTTCAGGTGTCATCCCTCAAATTTCTGTAATCATGGGACCTTGTGCTGGAGGAGCAGTTTATTCCCCTGCGATGACAGACTTCATATTTATGGTTAAAAATACATCTTTTATGTTTGTTACGGGTCCAGATGTCGTTAAGACTGTAACACAGGAGAATGTATCTCAAGAAGAGTTAGGTGGAGCCAAGACTCATACATCAAAATCTTCAGTAGCAGATGGAGCATTTGACAACGATATTGAAACACTTCAAGAGGTAAAGAATTTAATTGACTTATTGCCTTCCAGTAATAGAGAGAAATCAAAAAAATCTTATCACGAATTTCAAAACTTAGAACCTGATTTATCTCTAGATACATTAGTTCCTGACAATCCTAATAAACCATATGATATGAAAGAGCTAATAACTAAGGTTGTAGATAATAACTATTTTTTTGAAATACAGCCTGATTTTGCTAAAAATATGATTACTGGATTTGGGAGAATTGAAGGTCGAACCGTCGGTTTTGTTGCGAATCAGCCTCTCGTTTTAGCCGGTTGCCTTGATATAGATTCAGGTAAAAAAGGAGGTCGCTTTGTTAGATTCTGTGACTGCTTTAATATTCCAATAGTTACATTTGTTGATGTTCCTGGCTTTCTTCCAGGGGTTTCCCAGGAGCACAATGGAATAATTAAGAATGGTGCAAAACTTCTTTTTGCATATGCTGAAGCTACAGTTCCCAAAGTTACTATAATTACTAGAAAAGCTTATGGTGGAGCGTATGTTGTTATGGCCTCTAAACATCTGAGAGGTGATATTAATTATGCATGGCCAAGTGCTGAAATAGCTGTAATGGGAGCAAAAGGTGCTGTTGAAATTTTATTTAGGAATGAAATAAAAGATAAAAAGAAAATCATTAAAAGGACAGATCAATATACTGAGCAATTTGTTAATCCTTTTATAGCTTCAAAAAGAGGTTTTATTGATGATGTTATCAAACCTCATTCTACAAGAAGAAGAATAGCTGTAGCATTAAACAATTTAGAAAATAAAGAACTTTCTTCACCAACAAAAAAACACGATAATATCCCGCTTTAAAATATGATTAAAAAAATTCTTATTGCCAATCGCGGTGAAATAGCTTGCAGGGTTATCAAAACTGCAAAGCAATTAGGTATTAAAACTGTAGCTGTTTTCTCTGAAGCAGACAAGGATTCATTGTTCGTTAGTCAGGCTGATGAGTCGTATTGCATAGGTAAACCAGAACCAAGTGAATCTTATCTAAATATAAATAAAATAATATCTATAGCGAAGAAATCAAAATCAGATGCAATTCATCCAGGATATGGATTTTTGTCAGAAAATGAAGAGTTTGTAAAAAAACTTAAGAAAGAAAAAATTATTTTCATTGGGCCAAATCCCAAAGCAATAAAAAAAATGGGTGATAAGATTGAATCTAAAAATCTTGCAATTAAATTAAAATTAAACGTTATTCCTGGCCATACAGCTCCTGTTAAGAATCCAAAAGAAGCTTTGTCGATATCTAAAAAAATTGGATTTCCTGTTCTTTTGAAAGCATCAGCTGGCGGAGGTGGAAAAGGAATGAGAATAGTTCGAGCAGATAAAGAACTTGAAGAGAATTTTAATGCTGCAAGAAGTGAGTCTAAGAATAGTTTTGGTGATGATCGAGTTTTTATTGAAAAATATATAGAGCAACCAAGGCATATAGAAATACAAATATTATGTGACAAACATGGAAACCAATTACATTTAGGTGAAAGGGAGTGTTCTATTCAAAGACGATACCAGAAGGTTATAGAGGAATGTCCATCTCCATTAGTTGACAAAAAAATGCGTGAGTCTATGGCATCGCAGGCACTCAAACTTGCAAGAGAAGTTAATTATGACTCTGCCGGGACAGTAGAGTTTGTAGTAGATTCTAATAAGAACTTCTACTTTCTGGAAATGAATACTAGATTACAAGTAGAGCACCCAGTTACTGAATTAGTTACAGGTATCGATTTAGTAGAACAAATGATTTATTGTGCCGATAATAAAAAATTAAAATTAAAACAATCAGATATTAAACTTGATGGATGGTCAATTGAGTCCAGAATATATGCTGAAGATCCAAGTAAAGATTTCTTACCTTCAATAGGAAGGATTTCCCAATATCTTGAACCTAATTCTGCTCATTTTGAAGGAGGCAAAGTAAGAAATGATACTGGAATATCTCCAGGATCAGAAATATCAATCTATTATGATCCTATGATTTCAAAGCTAGCTGTACATCATAAAGATAGATCTTCAGCAATAGAACTAATGATTAATTCATTACAATGCTACTATTTGTCAGGAGTTGAAAATAATATTGGATTTTTAATTTCAATTTTAAATGATAAAAAATTTAAGAATGGACTTCTTACAACTAATTTTATTAAAGATAAATTTAAAAATGGCTATCAGTCTGAAATTGGTGTAACTGAAGAGATTGTCAGAAAAATTTCTATCGCATCTGTATTGGTGCTTATCAAACAATTAATGAATATAGACCTTTCTAAGAATAGTGAACTTACAGTTAAAATTCTTGACCAATACGTTCCTATTAAAATTAAAAAGATAAGTTTTTCTAATGAATTATATGTAGTTTTGATTAAAATTAATAATTCTAATTATACTCTTTGTTCTGATTGGAAGTTAAATCAAAAATTACTAGTTGCAGAAATAAATGATAAGAAAGAATATTTTAAAGTTGTTAAAATACAAAATCTTCACAAAATAAATATTGAGCATCTGGGAGTAAAACTTGACGTAAGTATTTTTCCAAGTTCTCAAAAAACTTACTACGATTTTATGCCAAAACAATCAAATGAAGACTTATCAAGAAAACTTATTTCCCCAATGCCAGGGTTGGTAAAATCAGTTTCGGTAACTGATAATCAAAAGATTAAATCAGGGGAACAATTAATTATTATAGAGGCAATGAAAATGGAAAATATTTTAAGAAGCGAGAAAGATTGTATTGTTGATAAAGTTCTTATAAAAGAAGGAGATAGTGTAAGTACAGATGAGGAACTTATACTTTTCAAGAAATAAAAATATTAAGAAATAGTTTTATATTCCAAAGATGTTATTTATTTCTTCTATGACAATTTCATCAAATTCATCATTACCTATTTTTATTCCGATATCGGAAAGACTAGTCATATTTCCCTTATTCAGCCCACATGGTTTAATTCCTGAATAGTGTTCAAGATTGGGATTTATATTGAAAGAGAAACCATGATAGCTAACCCATTTCTTAAATTTCATACCAATACTCGCTATTTTATATAAATTTCCATCATCTTTTTTAACAAATACACCATGGTGCCTATCATCTAAAATTCCCTTTGTTTCAAATCTGGCTAGTATTCTTAAAATTATATTTTCTATTGATCTTAAAAATTTTCTAATATCTTTATTTCTTTGATTAAGATCAATCATCAAATAAATAACTCTTTGCCCAGGTCCATGATAAGTATATTTCCCCCCTCTATTAGTTTTGAATACTGGAAATTTAGAACTGTCTAATAAATCATTATTATTTTCACTAGCTCCGCATGTATAGATAGCTGGATAATCTAAGATCCAAGCCATTTCCCCCTGAGAATGGCCAATAATATGATTCACGCGCTTTTCCATAGATTTAATACTTTCATTAAAATCTTGAGGGAGAATTTCTGTTTTGAATTCCATTTATTTATACTAGATATTAAATGAGTATATAGTAAAAAAATAGTATTATGAACGAAGTTATCAATAATGTGTCAAAAAATGAAGATATTATCTTTAATAATGAACTTATTAATGACGTTATCCTCTTTTCAGATAATAGAGATCAAAGAAAACTGAATCAACTAGTTGAAGATCTTCACCCAGCAGATTTAGCAGATCTTTTAACATTTCTAAATCCTGAGCAGAGATCATTCACATTAAGCATCTTAGATGAAGAAAAATATACTGATGTTCTTGCAGAATTAGATGACACTATAATTGATGAGACGATTCAAGAACTTGAGGATAAAAAAGTCGTCAAATCAATTTCAGAGATGGAAACTGATGATGCTGTAAATCTTATAGAATCTTTAGAACCAGAAGCTCAAAAGAAGATCCTAGATCAAGTATCACTTGCTGAGAGGGAAATATTTGAAGAAAGTTTAAACTATCCTGAAGATTCAGCTGGTAGAAGAATGCAAAAAGAATTTGTTTCTATGCCAGCTTTTTGGTCAGTTGGACAAGCAATAGATTATCTAAGGGAGGAGTCAAATCTGCCAGATGACTTCTTTGAAATTTTTATAGTTGATCCGCTTAATAAGCCTCTTGGAAGTGTTTCTGTGTCTAAAGTGTTAAGATCTGCTAGAAAGATAGATCTTAATAAGATATTAGATGATAGCCCTAAATTTATTAAGGCTTCTATGGACCAAGAAGAAGCTGCTTTGTTATTCGAAAAATATTCTCTAGTATCTGCAGGTGTTGTTGATGAGCAGGGTAGGCTTATTGGTAGAATAACTGCAGATGATATTGTTTGGGTCCTGCAAGAGGAGGCCGAAGAAGATATTTTGAGACTTGGCGGAGTTTCTGAAACAGAAATGAATCAAAGTGTTATAAAGTCTACTCAAAAAAGATTTATTTGGTTATTTTTAAATTTAATAACTGCAATATTGGCATCAGTAGTAATTAGTCTATTTGGAGCAAGTATTGAAAAAATGGTTGCATTAGCTGTCTTAATGCCAATCGTTGCATCAATGGGAGGAAATGCAGGGACTCAGACACTTACATTGACAGTTAGATCTCTAGCTACTAAAGAATTGGTAGATAGAAACAGAAAAAAGGTTTTTTTAAAAGAAATATCAATTTCGATTTTAAATGGCTTTATATTTGCAATTTTAACTTCTCTAGCAACAATCCTATGGTTTAACGATCCTTCATTAGCTTTAATTGTTGGAGCGGCAATGATAATAAATATAATTTCCGCAGGATTATTTGGATTTTTGATACCTTACTTATTAAATTATTTTAAGATCGACCCAGCGTTGGCATCAAGTGTCTTTGTCACTACAATTACTGATGTTTTTGGGTTTCTATCGTTTTTAGGACTTGCGTCTATTTTTCTTTTTAGTTGATCTTTATATTATCAATTAGTCTTGTTGATCCAATAAATGCAGCAATAAAAAGCCTACATTTTCTATTTTCTGGAATATTTTTATTAAAGTTTTCAGATCTAAGCTCAAAATAATCTATTTTGCTAATCCCTCTATCAATTAAAATTTTTTTATTTTGATTGATAATTTTTGCTGGATTCCAATTTCGTAGTAACTCACGCTTTGTTTTTCTTAATATGACTATAATATTTTTTGCTATTAATTTTTGTGCATCATTTAAATATATATTTCTAGATGAAAGAGCAAGACCAGAATTATCTCTAATAGTTTTTCCAGGAATGATTTCTGTATTAAATTTCAAAGATTTTACTAGTAGTTTTATAAAATAGAATTGTTGATAATCTTTTTCTCCAAAATATGCATAGTCAGGTTTAATAATATCAAAAAGTTTTATAATTATTTCGCCAACTCCAGGAAAATATCTGGGCCTAGATTTCCCGCAAAGTATCTTTTCAATTGGTAGTTTAGGTTGTTTCAATTTTGAAGCTTTATATTCAAGGATTTCTTTGTTATGAGGAAGAAAAACTATATTAGCAGATAATTTTTTAAGTAAATTGATATCTTTACTTATATTTTTAGGATATTTGGCAAAATCTTCGTTGGGTCCAAATTGACTGGGGTTTATAAAAATACTTACAATAACAATTCTTTTTTTTTCTTTAGCTTTTTTTACAAGAGATAAATGCCCTTCATGTAATGATCCCATAGTCGGAACTAAAGAGATTTTATTATTTCCTAGTTTTATACTTTTAATTTGTTTTTGAAGAGATTTGATGTTTTTAATTATTATCATTGGGCTTATTCAATTTCAATTTTTTCAAATATACAATTGTCAGCTAGAATTTGAGATTTTTTATACTTATCATATGTATCAACAGTCCACGTAAGTATATGA
>MDTG01281651.1_pt1 | contig 35104 bp, 26 predicted proteins | sample 811421 | NCBI WGS metagenome assembly MDTG01 (sample SAMN05326645, study PRJNA326480) | marine metagenome | isolation source: seawater | place: Pacific Ocean: South East | collected 2011
CCGAAAAGAGGATAGTGGAAGGGTGCAAAATTGCCGTCATCCAACAACATCGATTCAATTATCGCCAATTGTTCCCATGTCTCAGCCTTGAGAAGGTCCCCTTCCTCAATTTCGTCAATAATGCGGATGAAGTCGATGCTCGCGCGATATTCTGTCTCGAGTTCATTCAACAAGTCAACACTCGGGTCATCGGGGAAAAAACCATCCTCGCTGTTATCAAATTGAAGATTCATTGCACCCGCAGACAAAATAAACATAACCAGCATAACGACTCCGAGGGTTTTTTTCGGTCGTTCGACGCTAGAATTTGTCAGCAATATGAAGGGATTTGCCACAGAATGAGCACATATTTTACACTTATAGTAGTCCGTTTTTTCATAAAATGAGTAAAATCGAAACATCAAACAAAATTAATTACACTTTTGATCCCCTGGGGATGCCTGCAGTAGTGCCTATGCTGATTTGGTATTTTCACACTTCAACATGGTTCAGAGCGGCGTTGATTACGGCATTCAACCGCCCTTGATGGGAAGGAGTCTCCAGCGTCCGTATGGCACTTGGCGTTCAGACCCAACATTGCCGAAATGCGGAGCAGCCCGGCATCACCTGCGAGATTGAGTGGGGGGACTAGTCAGTGTCTATCATCTCAGATTGATATATGATTATCTGCATTTAGAGAGTTCGGAATGACATTGCTCCGTAGTAAAAGATGTTGTTCACCAAGTCATTACACTTCCTGTTCATCCCAATCTCGAAGAAGAAGAAGTTAAAGGGGTTGCAAGTGGCGGAGTTGATTTGTTAATGAGAGAAATCAAGTAAGTGGTACCATGGAGAAAAAAAGCTCTAGAGTCATTGAAAATAATGATTGTTTGTTGAAATTATCAGAAGACGGTGGTTTTAATTTCTCCAATAAGGATGGGGGGGCAATAGTTTTCTCTCCGATTCAGATAGTCGAAGGTTGGTCGAAGTGGAAACGAGAAAAAATTGAGCTTGATATTTTCTCAAAAAGTCGGAGCCCATGGGATGTAAGTTACAGTGGAGAGGGGATTGAATTCACAGGCACATCTCTACAAAAGAAGTTCACCATAGATAATCATGAAAATTCTGATGGGCACAATATTTTCGTTACGTCAGAAAAAATCGAATTTGATTTTGATCATGAAAAGAAATACAATATCAGATTCAGAAGCAAATGTGCCACTAATGACGAAAAGACGGTTAAATTGACGATTTCGCCATACATTCTATTTTTCGATGGACAGGGCAAGGAAATCGGTCGAGAAAAGTATTTTTGCAATTTGAGAATTGACGCTGGATGGGATGAAGAAATTCTAAACTTCACCCCTCCAGAATTTACAAAAATGTTCTCATTGGGAATTTTCTTGAATAGTTTTTACAAGACAGTTATTCAATTTGATGCGGCTGTGCTGAACCAATTCACACCTCCAGAGAACAAGCCTATGTCTGGAAAAGATTGGGTTACAAAGAGAGGTACTTCGGGACAAATTGTAGAATGGAAAGGGCATAACCGAGATATGTCAATTAAAATTGTAATATCTAAGGAAGGGGAGAATGCAACGTTTCGTATTTCTAATAAAATTAAGTTCAAGAGAAGACTGAAAATAGATAGGGTTTCCATCAAAGTAAAATTCAATGAAGTGATTTCAAAGTTGCTTAACAGGAGTTTGGAATGGAAAGAAGCACCTCCGGGGACGTCTGTTATCGATAGATGGACGCCAATTTTCTTTCAAACATCTAGTGGAAATGGGATGATCCAAAAATCAGGATTCGGATCGGTCGAGATTTCCAATGATGAAACAGATGGTAGAGTGATCTTGAATATCATTGATATCAGAGACTCTCCAAACTTTTATTTCGATAAGGATGGATCAAATATCTTCGATTTGGAACAAGAATTTGAGAAAGGTGACGAGGTACATGCTGAATCTACAATAAGCGTTGGCACATCCAGGATGCCGATATTTCCTTCAAGAGCTAAGGATTTTTCTGAAGCATCTTTCGTAATGACTCATCATGCCGACGCCACCACAAGGGGGACTTTTGACGCTGTTATGCAAGGAACTTCCGACATAGATAGTCCCGACTACGGCAACAGTGGGTTAATTGGTAGAGGTCTAAGTTCAACCTGGAGCGTGTTTTCGAAGAGCGTCAAGAATACTATCAGTGATTGGGAAATTGTAAGATGTGCCGAAGGAGCAGAAATTATTTTTCCGGATGAGGAGACTGATTTTGGGGGCTTAGTGGAGTTTGATTCGACTGAGACCGTAGGTGATCTGCACAATCTCATCAGATCCGTCGAATACCCTGTTGAAAATGGTTCTCACAAGCACCAACTGAAAACAGAATTCCAGATTGAAGGCGAAGAGAGAGACATGGAGGGAATAAAGTACTCAATACTAGTGGATTATTTCGATTCACAAAAAAATCAGATTGAAAGGGGCAAAAGAGAAATTCTGTTGAAAATAGACTCTGAAGGAGTCATGGCCGATTTTGTAATTCCAAGGGAAGCTGAGTCTCTGCATGTACTTATTTTCCTCAACAAAGAAATGAGAACTAGATTTAGAATCCGAGGGCTGAAAATATATATCGGCGGTAAGGAAATTCTGCCATCATATATCCATGAGGGAAAAAAGAAAGTGGAGTTTCTCGCAGAGGGTTTAGATTCCAGGGATTTTGTCGAGTCTGTAAGAAAATGCCCAGTAGAAAAACTGGAGTTAGTTTTGCACACAGCTACTCACTACTCGGACGATCGGCAAGCTGTGGATCATGCATTGAGAAGAATTAGCGAATTCGGCCCTAGGAATTGGATTGATCATTCATTATCGTCGGGACTACCTTCTTCAGGTTTGAAAAGTCAGGGTTGGAACCCCAATTCTGATTTCTACATAATGGACTTATTTGAAAGAGAAGGTTACGAATATGCTTGGTCCTACATTGATAATGAGGTAGAAGGGATAAATCAGCTCAGACCAACTAGTACGGGATTACACACCCCAATAGTTTTCCAACATAAATCATTGAAAACTGGAAAAAAAACGTTATGGCAATGGTCTACTTACAGGCCCCCAATAAAGTCACTGTTTGAGTATGTTAACGAAGAGAATCTGAATAACCTAGTCCGGAAAAGGGGAATTAGCCTTCTTCACGAGTATTTCTCTCACCAAACAAGGCAGGAAGGATACATGTTCCATGAAAAAGATGGAGGTTTCATCATCTCCCAGAGACTTGATGAATTATTCTTGCATATTTCTAATATGGTCGAGGATGGAATTCTTTGGAACCCTACAATTGCAGAGTATGCCGACTACCTCCGATCTCTAGAGTATGTACATTTAGAATGGTTTGATTCCGAGATAATTATCAATAATGAAGGCGATAAAATCGAGGGTTTTTCATTATGGATTTATAGAGAATTCAACTCATCACGTATTTCAGTTGATGGAGAATTATTTGAATCAGTTCTTGACAGCATGGAAGAGTATGAGAAATTTTGTTTCGACTTGAATCGTGGAGAAACCAGAGTCAAAATTGTAGTTAAAGATTAATCCCCATCCGATGAGCCAACCTTCCCTAGTTTAAACCAAAGTGGGAACTCTCTACCCTTTCTTCCAGTGACATCTAATACGTAATAATGAAACTGTCCGTCTGAATCCGTGTCTTCAAAACCGCATTCCTCCAAGATAGAAATAATCTGATGATTCCTCGAGGTCTTTTGGATATTGATGCCTATTTTTGTTAAATTTTTGTCCTGACAAAATCCCACTATCTCTTCTAACAGGGCATGCTCTACCTTACGACCCATCGCCCTACAACTAAGTGCTAACTCATCTATGGATATCTGTGATTCTTCAATTGAGCAAATCGCAGTCCCAATAATTCCGTAGTCACCAAAATTATCTCCAAGCTTTGTTATAAATATGTGATCGGTATCGCTAGTGAACTTTTTACGAATCTCAAGAAGATCGAACCTCTTCAATGTAGCATTCATCTGGTTGGTGCGTTGGATTAATTCCGACACTCGAGGGAGATCATCACTCATTGCTGATCTAATTTCCAACCTTAACCCACAACTATGCAAGAATGATTCGAAGTCATTTTCTTCAAAGCCCTCCTCAACCTCCTTCCTCTTTGACTCGTCCTTGTATAGTTGAAACCTGTTACCGGTATCGGAAGTTATATCTCCGTAGGGATGGAAAATAGGCCATTTGGTAGATTCTTCAATGAATACAGCATCAAAAACTCTAATTTCTGGGGTGACTGAAGTCACTTCAGCTCTTTCAAATGGATTATCGTCGAAGAAGACTACAGAATCCTTCCCAATATTTAGTTCGTCAACGATTGACGATATGTTTGCACTCTTCGGTTGCCAATTTATCCTAGTAGAAACTATGGCATTGGCCATTTCTGAATCATTATCTCTTAGAACCTGAAGAATTAGCTCCTCATCTTCCGGATCATTCTTTGAGCACAATGCCAAAATAAGTCCCCTTCTGGAAAGGTGTCTCAGTTTCGCGAGTCTATTCTTGTGTACCTTTATTCCATCTACTCCATCTTCTCTCAGGACACCTTCCCATAGTGTGTTATCACAATCCAAAATAGCACATTTAACCTTTGTAATATGCTTAGAAACGGTGCAAAACTGATGATAGAGGTGACCTGCAATGATTTTTGCTCCACTTTCTTCGGGATGTCCGCCTAAGGATTCGAAGGGACGTATTCGGGGCCTGCCCCCTGTGGGCCACTTCCCATGGGAATCTAATGCTAGATCAATATCCATAACATAGGTTGAATCATGCTTCTTACAAAGTCCGTAGAGAAGAAGTTTGTAATACAATATCAATTCATTTACACTCATTCCATCTCCACATCCCCGATATTCATGAATCCCAAAAATTGGATTATCAGTCCAGATATGGGTAGTGATCCAGATTGGAGAGTCGGACGTCTCTCTAATTTTATTTATTGACCAATCCAAAGCCTGAACAGTCGACTCAATTTGCTTCTGCTGATGGTTTTGGCTCGTAGTGCCTCTATTCCTTTCCCAAAACGTGATTAGAGATCTGATTATCTGCACTTGTGAAAGGACAATATAGTCCGAACTTCCTACATCGACAGAGGGTTTTGGATTCATTAATTCGGTATATGGATCCATTGCACCGTGATTTTCGTATGTATGGCTCACATCCATGCCCGCACGCTTGAGAATCTTTGAAACGTAAGACAACTCACAGCCTGAAATTATGGAGATTTTCTTGTCATTTAGCCAATTAAAGTTCTCAAAAGCCCCATCCAATAATTCAAATGGAGGGCTTGGATTGGAAAGATAGTCTTTCCCATCAATTTCAAGGCAGGAAATTTTCGCACGTAGCTTACAACGAGAATTCTGTTTAATGTACAAGGAAAGTGAAATTGAATCAGCCATCTTACCCCCTGTTACAACCTCGTCATCGAAAGAAAGAGTGGCGTTATTAGAGTTAGAGAACGAAGGTTTCACATCTTTACGGAAAAATTGTTCACCATCTGGAGTGGAGATCTTGATGATAAGCCGAATCAAATCTTCACCCAGAGTGCTATCCAAATTTTCTATATCTGCATGAAATTTTATGTGCTTTTTCTCATTATTTGGGTGGATTCTGATTATCCTGGAAACGGCAATATTTCTTGGTGAGTCGGCGTTTTCGTTGTTAAAAGAGATGATATTATCGGATTCGAAATTAATGAACCCTAATTTTTCCATTTCCAATGTGTAGGTCCAATTCAGTTTGGAAGAATTCTCAAGAAACGAATTCCCGGGTTTGAAAAAGTGTTTTGACATCCGACCTCCTTCATTGCTGGCTCCATGAGACATCGCCCAATCCTGAACTTCATTTATGTAATTCTCCATTTTATCATCTGAATTCAGATAATCACCATCCACAGCCATATTGTACATACGAGAGGAGATGAAGAAATAATACTATTCAACAGTAGTTTGTTTTACTCCCAGTGTTTCCTCTTCCGATAGAGTATACTTCAAAGCCACTGCTGTCAAATTCTTCGTAGTCAAATATATTCCTAGAATCGATTAGGAGGTTAATCCTAATTTAGCCAACCCCGGTTTCCGCCAGATCAAATAGGAACATGAACAAAATAGGTACGACATCGTGCCTTTTTAGGATAATTTCTCTCTAAGCCATTTTTCAAAATCGTCAGCAACATCCCTTCTACGGAGGCCGTGATCAATCTGAGCTTTAAGCCAGCTAATTGGATTTCCTCCATCATACACTATCGAATTTTCAAATTCTACAAGATTCAATCCTTCCTGCTTAATATAGTGATTTAAGAGACGTATTGATTGGAGTTCACCATGGCCAACAATCGATTTTTTTTTCAGTAAATCCATGGCGCCAGCCGGAAAAACATATCTGCCGCAAAGCCCGAGATTACCATATTCATCGGCTGTGAGAGGTTTTTCTACAATTTTCTTCACTTCATGACCATCTCTCACGACAATGCCATACCTGCTGACATCATCAGGGTCAACTGCTATTGCTCCGATACAAGGCAATCCTTTTTGTTCAAATGTTGAAACTATAGTTTTAGAAGCTCTGGATGATGAATTCGGGCCAGGAACCTCTGTTAATTCAACGTCGTCCAATACTAGCATGTCCCCGAGCAGCACCAAGAATGGACCGTCAACATAATCTCCGACCACAGACATAGCATTGCCAATGCCTCCAGGCGTTTTCTGAACATGGGGGATTACTTCAGCCCTCCCACTGCCTAACATCAAAGCGTGCCTGGGGAGTTCACGCCTGATGTCGCTGCCATGAATAATCTTAGATTTTAAAAAATCTTCAAGGTAACGCACCTTTTTTTGAGACAATACCAAATGAATTCGCCTAACACCTGCCAATTCAGCCTCCCAAATGAGATGATTGATCAGGGGGGTATCCAACAGGGGCAAGACTTCCTTTGGAGCATAAAGGCTGGCTGGGAGCATTCTTGTGCCCATTCCTCCGGCAAGAATTATCGCATCATTTACTACCGTCATTGCTATGCCCTGTAGTGTTTACCATTTTAATCAAATGCAACTTAAGGTGATAGTTAACGTTGGATTGATATTGCTCAGTAATTGATCTTCGTGACTGTGAAATCCTCAATCCAAAACTATCGTCTGGGCTCCCATGTGTTGTATTTTATACCGAAAATGGCCTGTAAATGAGCCTTTATTGATATGGCGACCCCTATGAGCAGCATCCTGCCTTGAGGAATCATGGGAGTCCCTAGACAAATCCCAACAGAGGAGATTGTCAGCATGTTTAATTCATAAGCATTAGACAAAAATGTCACTAAAGTGCTAAAACCAAATAGGATCACTAACCAGGGGAGAATCACATAAATGAATAATGAATTTAGGATGGCTAATCTGATTCTGAACCCTATATTTTTGAATAATATATCTGCATTTTTTATTAAAACTAAGCTCAACCCCTGTGCTCTTCGTACAGATTCCTCTGTTGATCTACCCTGATGATCGAAGTCTTCAAATGAAATTCTCGGATCAATTACTGCTCTGAGGCCCCTTCTCGCTGCGATCATGCCCAATTGGGCATCATCAGCATTTAACCCCTCATTAAACCGAAATTCACCAATCTTATGTGTATCCCATCCGATTATACTCCCTTCAAGAACGGGGGTAGAACCTGTTTTTGATTCTCTAATCCTAAACCAGTTAGATTTGGACCTATAATACCCCTGGAATCCATCAAGACCAGAGTTACTTGCATCCTCGATGCCTGAGACAACTCCTATGCCGTCTTCACCCAACCTCGAGGATATAATTTTGAGCCATCCTGGCCGTATTTTTGCATCCGCATCTGAAATTATAATGATGTCCGCCTCAATCTGACTGATTGCCCAATTCAAAGATACGTTTTTACCTAGTTTTTCAAATGATAAGGCACTCCATCTTTTGTCATGAATGTCAGACCTATTCAAGAACTTAGTCGCCTCTTCCAATGTCCCATCACTTGAATCGGACACCACTATGAATAATTCCACATGTTCGGATTTCGCAACCTCGGATATTATCGATCTCAATTTTCGTTTAACATTTTTGATTTCATTTCTCATTGGAAGAATTATGCTTATTTGCTTCTCTTTTTTCAGTGGCTCGAAAGAATGATCATATTTCCCAGGGAAAAGTGATAAAAAAACCCAATATCCGACGGGCAAAAGGAATAGGAGAAGAATGATGCGTTGAACATCCTCAAGGTACAACAACACAGGTGCCATATTGAGGGGCGTACAAATCATATACATATGGATGGCGGCCGAACCGGTTCATGGAAAAGGGGAGGCTCATCAAACACGTTGTAATCACCCCATGTAGAAATGAACAGGAACACCTCAAAGCGTTGGCAACATCAATGAGAAATCAGGAAAATAGACCCGATTTATGGATTATAGTTGATGATAACTCAACAGATGACTCAAACGATATCATATCCATGCTTTCTGAAAACGAACCCTGGATTCGGATAACTCATATTTCTGATAATTCAGAAAGGAAGAGAGGGGCACATATCGCAGAATTGTTCAATCATGGCCTGAATTTAATAGATATTGAATGGTTCTATTGTTCAAAAATTGATGCTGACATGGTTCTGCCAGAGAATTACTTCACTTCGATATTTTCAGAATTTTTCCAGAATGAAAGTCTAGGTATTGCAAGCGGGTCTTGCTATTATTACAAAAATAATAAGAAAATAACAGAAAAGGTGTCCAAAGAACATACTCGGGGGGGGCTGAAAACATACAAGAAACAGTGTTTAGATGATATCGGGGGCGTCATGGAAGTCGATGGGTGGGATGGAATAGACAACATAATGGCCCAAATGAATGGTTGGGAGACTCGAAATTTCCCTTCAATAGAGGCACATCACCGCCGACCAACGGGTTCTTACTATAACGTCTATGTTGGCTGCTTCGAGGCCGGCCAGTTTTCTTATTCAATGAGGTACTACCCTCCATTTATTCTCGCTAGGTCGATAGTCAGAATGATCAGAAGACCATACATTTTTGGGGGCATTATGATGATTCTGGGATACTTTGCAGCAATTCTTTCTCGACGTAAGTCTGTCGGGAACAAGGAGGCCATTGTATTTTTGCGGGATAAACAAAAGAAGAGACTGCTCTTTTGGAAGAGAGATAGGAAAAATTAGCCGATTGTAATAGTGATTGGCGAAAATCAGATAAGACCTCGAAGGTCTCCCAAAATAACATAACCGAAACACTTCTGGAACGAATGGGGATCATTCTGGCAATTGAGGGTCCGCGGGAATCTCTCGATCAGGCCGAGTCTTCAAAAATTACAAATCCCAAAGAAGAAAATAAACGACTCAATCGTGAATTGAGATCCATTTTACAATCCCCAAGCTATATCATGGGGCAACACATTGCCAAAGCTCACAGGAAACCAATGAAAATATTAGCGCTGCCTGTGACAATACCCATATTAGCGTTTAATCTAATCAGGGGAAAGAAGACACAGGAAACTAATGAAGATAAAATTCAGATTACATCTGATGAATCTAAGAGGGCGCGGCATTCGGTAGTATTATTTCCTACAAATGGAGTTGGTTTTGGACATTTCACCAGAACATTAGCAATAGCTAGGAAGTTAAAAAAACAGGATCCAAGTCTAGAAATTGTATTTGTTACTACAATGCCAACATTACACCCACTCTCCGAAGAGGGCTTTCTTACGTATCATATCCCTGGGCGTTATCGATACAAAGATATGGAGCCGAGGGTCTGGAATTCACTAATCGAAGAATTCCTATTGACAGTATTCGCACTCCATAGGCCGAAAATGTTCTTATTTGACGGTGCATTTCCATATCGAGGAGTGTTGAATTCCATAAAAAATAATGAGGGCATATCAAAAATATGGATAAGAAGGGGGATGTTCAAGAAGCAAACTAAGCCAATACCCCCTGAAAGCATAAATCATTTCGATGCCATTATTCGGCCCGGAGATGCAGTCTCGCCCGAACCAATCCAAGAAACAGAACATGACGCTGCTTTGATCCGATGCAATCCGATTGTACTTCTCGATAAAGATGAGCTCCTTCCAAGGGGTGAATTGAGGTCGAGGCTTGGAATCCCGGAAGAGGCGATTGTATGTTATCTACAACTTGGAGCAGGGAACATTAACGATATCTCCAGTGACATCAACCTGACTGTGTCTGCATTATCAAGACACTCCGAAATTATCACCGTGATAGGCGAGTCGATAATAGGGGAAAGAATTAGACAGAATAATGATGCGATAAGGATTCTGAGAGATTATCCGAATTTTTGTTATTTCAACGATTTTGATTTTGCGATTATGGCAGGCGGATACAACTCATATCATGAGGCCATCCAGGCATCATTGCCTACAATTTGCTATCCTAACCTTAAAACTGGAGCTGACGACCAACTTAGCAGGGCCAAAATTGCTGAGAAGGCTGGCAGCATGATCGTTATAAAAAGGCGAACGAAATCCAAAATATATTCTGCTGTTGATCAAATATGCGATGAGAACATAAGAGGAATAATGGCAAAAAATGCAGGGGCTTTGCAACGAGCCAATGGTGCAAACCAAGTAGCAAAATGGATAATTGATAATCTTTAATCAATCACATAAAATTAATTCTAGTGTTGAGGCCGAATCTTTCACGCTCTGTAACGCCAAATCGGGGCCCATATCCCAACTCTTGACCAGTTCTACTTCATTATCATCCATCATGCGAATCCGATCCAATATCCTATTTTTTATGCCTCTTCGATATTTTGGAGGAGTGAAGTCTATTGATGGGTGGAACCACCGTTCTAGAAATTTGAGATTCGAGCCCCTATCGACCCTATTCTTGATAGATTCTAATTTGTTGTTCCCAGTCAGATTTAATCTCTGAAGGGAATATTCCAGTATATTTTCATGACTGATGGGTATCGGTTTTAGTTTGCTTACCACCTCCTTAGAAAAAATTAAATTTTTTAGATTTCTTTCTGAATTCGCCCTAGTTTCAAATGAAGAATTTAGAATCCCCTTTCGAAAGCATTTCCAACATTTATGGCAGGGCACCCCCCACTCGCCCCTGATGCAAGATTGGCTAAACTCTCCAATGGGATCTGAATTCGTTATCATGGTAGTCCCAACTTCACTGATTCCTGATACTGGAAGACTCAGTGAAACACCTGCGGCTTCGAATAGCGTGCCATAGAACCTCCAATGTGCGCCTTTTCCATAATCTCGGAATTTTTCATGTCCTATGCCAAAAGCCGATTCAAGAACAGTACCGAATGATATTGAATCCAGTTTTAACTCGTCGGCAAGAAGTATTGCTGGTATAGCATTGGCCAAATCCGTAGGGAATCCCACCGGTTCTCGTATGTGTTCGACATCACAAGTCACCACTCGAACATGGTATCCGACTTCACGTAAAAGTTCGCAAGACTTTAATGCAGCACTCGGGTTGTAAAGCGATTTATTCTTAATGGGCCTTAACATGAAAACAGCGGCAGTGTCACGTGGAAGAACCGATAATGCTGCATTAGAATCAACTCCACCACTATATGCCAATCCCATTCGATAGTTTTCCCCCACATGTCTTCTTGAGACAGTATCAACGGACTCTGCATGAAGTTTGTATCTTGATACCACCGTTTCCATAGCCTGTTGAAACTTATCACTCACGGGAAGGGGATAACTCAGTCTGGTACCAACAAATGGATGGCACATCAATATGGTACTCAGTGCAATTAAATCAGGATGAATATCACAAATTCTCAAACCCTTCAAGTCAACCTTGACTGAGGGATTGTTGAAAGAATAAATCTTGCTCGGATTAATCTTATCTCCATCTTCTAGTTGGAAATTGAATACTAGACAATCGCCTTCCTGAACGAAAGAAACCTTCATGTTATCACCTAAAAATGATTAAACCATAGTTTAAGACCTGGGTAAGACACGTATTCTACTGGTTCCTCGTCTTGTCCCTCCATAGAGATACTTAGACGAGAACCGATCCTCGTTCTTGTCAACCTCATATACTTCTGCCCCTCAAAACTCTGGCTATTTATGGAAAGAAGCTCTTTGCACCAAGAATTACACTTCGCCCAATTCTTAAGTGAGTAGTTCGATCTAACTAGCAAATCCAGCACCGCCTCCCTATTTGAGTACGAATCTAAAATCTCATTCATCAGAGATATGCATTTGTTGTATTGTTTGCAGTTGTAGTACACCCTCCCTGAAGCCATTTTGTCATCTAAAGACGCATGGCCAGAATCCAACCACACGGTCCAGTATTCTGCAGCAGATTTGAAATCTCCCATTTTTGTAAGTATAATCGGTCTTTGCCTAAGGGCAAATTTATTCTTAGGATCCCTTTGGATCAATGCATCGCATTCATCAAGGGCCTCGTTGTATTCAGATTTCGTCATGTGTCGCTGTAAGCGTGCTTTTCTTCCGAATGCATTATCGGGATAAAGAGAGCTTAATTTCCCTATTTCATCATCAAGGGGGGAATTCATGTCGGCCCTCCCCATATGATAAACCAAACCTCCCAGACCAATTTCATTTTCGGGATTCAAATCTAACAACGATCTGCACCATTCGATATATCTTGAGGGGGATATCGAATCATCATTGGTAGTAACTATTAATTCAAGAATGGCGCCATCGGAAGGATTATTCTCAATCCAATATTCCATAATATTTCTGGCAACTCCCGAGTATCCAGACTGAATAAGTTGCCTCATCCTTCTCATATCTGGCCTATTTCTTTGTTTCTTTTCAGAGGAGTAATACTCTCTCACATTTTCCATCCTGATATTTTCCGGCGAAGGAGGTAGTTGCTCCTCGAGATTTAAAGATTTAAATTCCATCTTATTTACCAACACCCAGTATTTTATTTGCAATCTCGACCCCCAAATTTCGCTGTAAAAGGTTTCGCGATTCTTTGATTACATCGTGACACGTGAGATTGTAGCTCCCCAGGGGCGATATATTTTGACCACCTTTCACATCAATCGCTAGACCCCCAAAATCAGCCGTTCTTATGCCCGAGTGCCCGAACAAATAATCCCCGTCGTCTAGGGCAATTTGAACCTCTTCCGAATGAGGTATAGGGAGTAGACCAGCTCCCGAGATCTTCCTGGTCATAAGACCATCCAATCCCTTGTTTATAGGTTCATCAGACCATAACGAAAAATTCAGATGATCAAGTAATTTTCTAGACAGACCTCTTGCCATCCCTATCGTTTCCCATTTCCTATGGGGAGAGGGGCCGCGATAACCACTCCAGTGGTATAATTCCGAACTTATGCTGTCATAAATCTGCATATCCATAACTCCTGTAAATAATTTCCCTGACCGAATCTCTTCAATCAACATCCTGACCGTAATGGGGCAAATAAAATCGTCCGATCCTAGAATAATAACCATGTCTGGATCATACCTCGAGGTGTGCTTCAGTCCAGCATCCCATTTGTAACTCAGCGGAAAATTATCGTATTCTATGTACTCATTACCCGAATCAAGGACCATTCTTCTGCTTTCTTCCCCCTCTGAACCGACCACGAGCAAGGTCAAATCTAACTCTGATAGTTCTTCCTTGAGTTGATTGATATGGTCTAGAAAAATTTCAGTCAATTCCCTCCTTTTCCAAATAGAGGTAAGGAAACATATCCTTCGGACCACCTTCCTTTCAATCCCTCGTAGCTCGTCTTGTTTAGCTAACCTGCGGCCGCCCCATTCTTTTTCGACAATCTTGGCGATTGAATTTTTGACGGATTCAAGACGATTCCGATCCCTTTCTGTCTCGTTAGTAAGCATCTGTGAAACATAATCTCTCATTTTCAATGAGTTATTACCCCCCGAAAATATTTTTTCATCAAGAAAATCAACCCAGTTTTCAAAATTGGCAAGGAATATTTGTGCCCCGGAAGCCAGTCTTACTTCATGTGAACTTATCTCCAGTTTCCTTGATAGATCATTTTCCAATTTCATATCCAGTATCTTTCTACAATCGTAGTTTGAAGCCTCTTTGGTCAGACAATCCCAAGATCCTGTGAGTGGGAATCTTGGATTTTTTGTGTTGGAGGGGTAAATATCCAGCAAAAAGGTGTCATCTGTGATGCCTCCAAACTTAACGATGGAACCGGCGACATTCCAGTTTGAACAAATCGGCGCATCACTGTCTGAGTCTTCACGGGCCAAATTAAATTGGTATAAGCTATTTCCTGTTTTTTTAACAAGCTGTTCCCCCATTCCGACGCCGAGATTGAGTAGTTTTCGCCCCGACTCAATATGATGGCCAATTACTTCATGCATCTCTTCGGTCCAAAACCTAGAATCTCCTAGTAGAACAATTTTTTGATATTCTTTCGCGACATCTGGATTATTATTCAACTCGTGGTCGGTGATCCAGGAAATCGCTAAATTATTTCGCTCTGCCCATCTGCAAAACGGTAGCGTCCATTTCAGGACCTTTCCGCCTCTACCATTTTGAGGTTGAACATCAACGTCCACAACGATGCCTTTTTTTCGATCCAATGACCTCCTCTTCACAAATACAGACTGCTTCTCGCTAGATTTAGTAGGAAATTCATAAAATGAGTTTGCTATAGTGGGCACAACAACCAAAATATCTCCTGTTCCATGAATCCAAAAGGGATGTGATATGCTATACATTGAACTAGTTATTTTGAGTATATACATACCAGGTTTAAACTCCTTCCCAGTCGCGATCGCCAAATCTAAACTTGCGGATCCACTGGGATCAAGCCCCAGTTCAAGCACTCCTTCATCAGATATTTTCCTTGAACCAGAACCGCCATAATATCCAATCCGGTATGTTTCTACCTTTGCATTAGCTATCTCGCCGGAAGAAATTCGAATCGAAATTTCATTTCCCTCTGAAATTAATTGTGATTCTAAGACGACTGAAATTAACTTTGATGATTCCTTTCCGTTCGGGCTTCCCCAGCCCCTCTGACCAGGGAGGCAATTTTCGATTTCAACTTCTTCAGACAGTTTGGATTTTTGTCTTTTTAGCAACATTGTTTCTATTTTGCTTATATTTTTCACATTGATTTGATGATTTGAACTTGGCAATATTCCATCAAACATGTTGATGTATAATCTCTGAAGTTTTGCGGATTCAATGCCCCAGTTGTACTTCTTCGAACTTTGCACGGAATTTTTGGCCATTTCTTGGCGAAATGAATCGTTTTCCAACAACCTATTTACAGAATTGGCGATACTTTTAGGATCTTCAGGATTGAAAACAAGACCAATATTCTCTCCTATTACAACCTTTTTCATTTCAGGAAAGTCGCTAGAAACAACTGGGATTCCCGCATGTATGTACTCGAAAACTTTGTTTGGTGAGCATAGATAGTAACTTAAGCATGAATTTAGTATTGGCGCTACTCCAATATCTGCCGAGGATGTATACAAAGGGACTAATTCAGAAGGCACCGGTCCAAATTTAGAATACCTGTCTTCGACGTTGTTTTCGATGGCGATTCTGTCAAGATCCGCAATCAAGTCTTCGTTACCGTAGCCCATGAGGATCAAATGAACATTATCCATATGGACCAATGAAGTAACCAAGTTCTCTATGCCTCGATTACGTTGTATGGAACCAACATAAATTACAGTGCTCAGCTCTTTCTTTATTCCTAGAATAACCCGTAGGTCGTATCCCTTGTTCTCTGGTGGGAAATACTGCATAGGAGGTGTATTCATAATGATATTAACATCCTTTAGGCCGTATCTTTTAGATAGAATTTCAGCGATGCTTGAGTTGACTGTAATTACAGCATCGCATTGCTTGGCTAATCTTTTCTCGTAAAACTTGATAATCATTCTTTTCACTAAGCCAGCTTTTTTTCTCCTGTTCCTGTCTAAATAAAGCTCATGACTGTCATAAATCAATTTCCTGCCATTTCCCATAGAAAGCTTAGATCCTAATCTCAGTGTATTTAGGTCGTGAGAATGGCAAACATCGAATTTCTCCCCTTCTAGAATTTTTAGGACTTTCTTTTCGAAGTTGTAAAACATTATGTATCTGTGGAATGGCATTGTAACACGCCTTAGGATACTACTTACTAGCCTACCAACTCCCCCTCGCTTCGACCACCATTTCATCCACCTTAGGTGGAAGGGCGTGAGAAGTACCCTGGAAACTCTGACACCCTCAATTTCCTCCTCCTGAAGTTGACCAGTTCCATAAATAGCCATTATTCTGACATTTAAGCCCAAATCTTTCAGCGCCTTGGCTTCACGAAGGACCCTTGTATCATTTTTAAAATTATTAAAAACAGTCATAATGACATTATTCCTGTGTGAAATTTCATCGATAATCCCGCCATCATCATTGTTAGAAAAATTGGAATAACAGATAGAAATCCTATTCGATTTATTCACAAAAATTCTGATTGAATAGAATTTGGAATCTGGAGGTATTCTTAATTGATAGACTACTTTGTTTACACGACCAGATATCAACTTAGTGACTATTTTTTCACTTGAAATTTTTGTACCCTCAGACGAGTGAAAATTCAAAAAAACTGTAGATACATTCACTACATTACTGCTAGATTCAATAATCGCAACATCGAAAGATATATCCAAATCGGGGCCTTCATCATGCTCGATCAAACGAGAGTCCAATGTACAATGAACCACTCCTTCTTTTGCAGAGGTATTATCGATGACAAATATAGGTTGATCATCACTTGATATGTCAAATATGCTCTTAGGATTATTTGCATCTTGTTGATTATCGCCATCCACTTCATAAATCCTGCAACTCTCAGAATCACCAGAAATTGTCCAATAATCAAGCACGGGCATAACTCATCCCTTTTCCCTCATTTAGTGAATTTACATTCTATCGGCTTATCAAATACATCGTATCCCCAGGGGGAAATATGCAAACGAAAATTTCTCCTTTTCCCATCTCCAAATCGCTCTGGGAGCTTAATCTTGAAACCGTGATGAACATTCTCTCTCCCAAATTTCTTTGCAAGATTTGGGAGTTTCAGATCTGCCATGACTTTGGCGATTGTTTCTTGTCCATACTTCAAAGATAGTAAAACCGGAGACGAGAGTTTTGCCTTGTCAATCACCCACCCTTCCAAGACTCCCCCTTTTTTGCTCGTAATATTGCCTTCAATAGGAAAACTTTGATTGAGTTTTACAGCCCCTATTTTATTTTCGAGAACGACGCCCACACTTCCGGCCTTTATTTGGAGCATCCTGCTCTTACCGTCATAAAATTGCCTCGGCAATAAAATGCTGAAAGACCTTCCATGCACAAGTTCGTCCCTGACTCCTTCATCGATAGGATCAACAGCCAATGTGGAACATATCTTTTTGCCCCCATAAAAAACTGTGATGGGCAGAGGTGAAATGCCATTGGCCGCATTTTTGGCCCAGCCAACAACTTTCCCATCCACCAGGTTCGTAACTTCTCCATGAATTGAACTTGCCAGTATGCCCCTTATCTCATCATCTTTTATCCCTGTATCCATAAGGACATCAAAACTCTTCACTAGGTCGTGCAAAGTAAATTCCAGGTCGGTAATTCTAGCCGTCAACGCCTCTATATCCCTGCGCACCATTAATCGCCTGGTTTAGAGACAAGTGAAAATCTTTATAATAATATCATCGAATTACTTCAAAGATTTCATTTGGTAGGTGTCGCTGCAAAGAACATGATTGTGTCCGTGGTGGGTATGGGCTATGTCGGCATACCGGTTGCTCTTATTTTGGCTGAAGCAGGAATGGATGTAATAGGGATAGATATCGATCAAGACAAAGTCGGGAAATTGAATCGAGGAGAATACCCCATAGAGGGAAAAGAACCCGGTATTAGGTCACTATTGTCACTCTGCAATTCGACCGGCAAATTTCGTGCAACCTCTGATTATTCGGAAGCTAAAAACACAGATGTCTGGATAGTATGCGTGCAGACCCCTTTCAACGTTGGAAAATTTAAGCCTGATCTCAGGGCATTGGAGGGCGCGATAAGTTCAATTGCGATGAATCTGAAAGAAAAAGCATTGATAGTGATTGAATCCACTGTCCCCCCGGGTACAATATCTGAGTCCGTTATACCGATAGTTGAGGATTTAACCGGGTTTAAAGCCGGCCTCGATTTTTCAATAGGACACTGTCCAGAAAGGGTGATGCCCGGGAAATTGTTGCACAACCTGAGGACTTACGGCAGAGCTCTTGGGGGATATGACGATGAGTCACATGAAAAGATGCTGCAAGTTTACCCATTAATTACAAAAGGGAAACTGGAAGTTGTGGATATCCTAACTGCAGAGGTAGTAAAAACGTTTGAAAATACCTACAGGGATGTGGAAATAGCGATTGCCAATGATTTTGCAAAATATTGTGACCATCTAGGAGTTGATTTTTTCACAATTAGGAACATTGTTAACACTGTAGAGGCTAGAAATTTACATTTTCCTGGAGGTGGAGTTGGAGGGCATTGTATACCCAAAGACACTTGGCTCCTAGCATATGGAACAAGAGGTAAATATACTCCTGAACTGTTGTTGAAGGCTAGGGAAGTTAACGACTCAATGCCTGAGTATGTATCGGAGAGAGTATTTGCCTATCTCGACGAAATCCCCAAACAAACATATCCGATGAAAGTCGGTATACTAGGCCTATCCTACCTCGCCGAAAGCGACGACACCCGAAATTCACCGACCATTGACCTTGTAAAAATCCTAAGATCAAAAGGCCTTCATACATCAGTTCACGACCATGTCGTCAAGGGAGCAAAAGATGTAGAGTATTCCTCGGATCTAAAAGAAGTAATCTCGGGCTCAGATGTTCTTGTTGTCATGGTAGCTCACTCCCTTTATTCAAACATCACGCCCGATCAGATTTCGAGTTTGATGAGGGGCAACCTACTAATCGATACCAGAAATGTAATGAAAGTTTCAGATTATCAGCATTCAAATATCAATCTTTATAGCCTCGGAAGAGGTCACTGGACTTAACAAATTATACCTTTTTCATTCAATTCCAAAGGCAGGATTGTTGAATATCTCTCCTACAGATTTCAGATTCTTAATATCTGAAGACGTCATTGGGTCTATCCCGATTTTTTCAAATCTTGAAAGTACACTTTGTCTCAAATAATCGGGAAGTAAATATTCGTAACTATCAATGTAATATCGCTCCAACCATGATAAATCCACATCCTTGTATCTGTCGATGTATTCATTTCGAAAGCCAGATTTAAAAGTTGAATAAACTGTACTAGTTGCACTTTTTATCGGAAACGCTGAGATTGACATCTTAGCCGAATTGTCCAGTTCTAGGATTAATTCACCCTCCATACCGAATTTTCTGAAACATTTGAAACATTTTTTGCAAGGCTTCCCCTCTGAATCGGCGGTGGGGCATGGGACCACCAAATCCGCATATTTCGATCTTTTACAAATTTCATGAGTCACAACTTCAGAGCACCCTCCAGTTGGGTATGTAACATCTATCCCGATCTTACTGAAAAGTTTCAGTCTGTATTGTAATGCTGAAAGAGTCTTTCTCTCAGGATCGGTCACATCTACGAATCTATGTCCGCTTCCGAGGTATATTTGCTCCATCACTGAGCCCAAGGCAACACATCCGATATTTTCGGCATCGCAGAACATTGCTGCTATAGCGAGGTAACCTGCACTGTCCAGGAACCCATGACGCATGCCTGCGGACAAACCTAATGTTTCGATGTTTGTCGTGATAGGGACCGATCCGGAAGCCGCGATAATCCTCTCTAGTGGCTCGTTGGGAGGGAGTTCTACTTTTGATCCGTTGGACAACCTATAGGAATCATATGGCCTGATTATGGTTATGGGAATTGTATCTTTGGGTAGTAATTGTAAAGCCGCAGTCGAGTCCTCCCCCCCTGAGAAAAATAGCGCCACCTTGGATCCCTTTTCACGGAAGCATTCTTCAAAATCTATGCTTTGTCTGTATCGTTTTTCACGACCATTGTCGCCGAGGTAATAATTATCTATTTTGCTAAACAACATATACTCCGCAAGATCTACTAAATGCCGGTCGCGAGTGAAATTTCGTGCTGAAACACCCTCACCGAATTTAATGAAATGAGCTCCTAAGTAACTCGTTACCCACAAAGTATTGCCGTCTTCTTCCCATTTTATTGATGAATCAATGATCTCAGTTTCTGTACTGTTATCCTTGATTAAGTACGTGCAGCCGTTGATCTGGAATCTAGCATTCTTAAGTAAAATCTTACAGTTGTACTTTAAATTTTGATATATTTTGATACTTAGAAACTCGAATTCCACCGGCGGCTTCGTGATTTTAAAAACGAATTTATGCCATTTCGTCGAGGGGAACAACTGGATATTCTCCTCAATCGCCAAACCCCCACTCTCGATACTGCACATGTCTTTGTCGTACCATGACAGAATAATCACATGAGGATTATGTGAATCCACGTTCGCTTGACATTCTATCTCAAAGAAAAGATTAGATTGGCTATCGAGGACATTTTTATTCAAATCACTTACGTCAATTAAATCCGAAATGAAATTTTTGTGTGATTTTCCGGTAAAGTTGGTCGAATCGATTTCTAGGGCCAGATTTCCTTCTATTTTTTGTTTCATGCGTAGGCCATTCGAAAAATAGTCTGAAAAGGCATCAAATTTCATGCTGGCTATACACCTCACAAAGATTTGTACCAATCTAAAACCGCTTCCCCCACGCGATGTACTTTCTCATCGGACAGGCCCGCATGTATTGGCAATGAAATGACTTGCTTCACTATTTCCTCTGCATTTGGACAATGGTTGGAAAATCTTTCCAGATGTGGGTAATCTTGTATGAGCCTGGGGTAATACGAGCCTGAACCTATGCTTCTTGTTCCGAGGAACTCTCTCAAACCGTCTCTATCCTGTACTCTTATTGTGTACTGGTGCCATGCATGAGTCATCTCTGGAGGGACAACAGGGGTGATGATGCCATCGAGATTTGAAAGCTTTTCATTCAATATTTCGGCATTTCTATTTCGAATCCGATTGAACTCTGGAAGCTTCTTTAGTTGGACGCGTCCGATGGCCGATGCGATGTCTGTGAGTCTGAGGTTGAGCCCAAATCTTGAATGTTCATAAACTCCGAGAGTACTATCCGGCCTCCCATGATTTCTGATACTGTTCATCATTTTGAACAATTCGAGATCATTTGTAGTGACCATGCCTCCCTCCCCAGTAGTCATATTCTTAGTGGGGTAGAATGAGAAGCACTCGATATCGGCTATGGAACCCACTTTCTTGTTACCGATAGCAGCGCCATGAGCTTGAGCAGCATCGCCTATTGTTATCAAACCATGTTGGCTTGAAATTGACAGTATTTCATTCATCTGGCAGGGCAGACCATAGAGGTGCACTGGAATTATGGCCTTTGTTTTCTCAGTTATTCTGGCCTTGACAGATTCGGGGGAGACATTGAAAGTTTGAGGGTCAACATCAGCAAAAACCGGAGTCGCTCCACAGCTCAATATCGAATTCGCAGTCGCGACAAAGGTCAATGGGGAGGTTATTACTTCATCGCCTGGCTTGATTCCAGATGCTGATAGCGCAAGCGATAGGGCCGATGTCCCATTGTTCACTGCGCAGGCATAGGTGCAACCGACAAAATTGGCAAACTCTTCTTCGAATAATTTGGTCTCCGGGCCGCTTGCAATCATGCCGCTCCTCAAGACTCTGGCCACCTCTTGTATTTCCTCTTCATCAATTTGTGGTTTCGCGATATTTATACCAGTCATAATTCCCCCTCCCAATTCTGTAGATCAGTTACCTCACCAGTCTTTTCGCAGATAAAGCTCCCACCCTGTAGTCCTCGATGAGCACCTATGTTCAGTCTCTCTCCGGATTGAGTGACCCAATCGACAATCTTCCCTGGGACTCCCACCACCAAGGCATGAGGCGGGACATCTTTGGTTACTACAGTCCCTGCAGCGATCATGCACCATTGGCCGATAGTTATCCCACATCGTATAGTTGCATTAGCACCTATTGACGCTCCGTCTCCGACCCTAGTCTTCTCAAGCCTTTCCTCGCCCCATATTTGTGCTCTGGGACGTAGATCGTTCGTGAAAACTGCATGAGGCCCCACGAATACTCCGTCCCCTATCGTAACTCCATTGTATACGCTAACGCCATTTTGAATTTTGCAACGATCGCCGATTTCAACTCCCGTATCGACGTAAACACCCTTTCCAATAACGCAATTTTCACCAATTTTTGAACCGCTCCTGATATGTGAAAAATGCCATATTGACGTCCCACCGCCTATATCTGAACCATCTTCAACAACAGCCCTTTTGTCTATTTTCAACCCATTAACTTCAGACATCAATTACCACTCCTGACTCGATTGATTTCAGTGCGGCCAAGGCAACTTTGAGTGCCAAGAGGCCTTGTTCCCCCGTAACTGAAGTTTTATGTCCATTCTTTATTGCGTTAACGAAATCGACAATTTCAAGTCTCAGGGGCTCATCTTTGATCAAATCAATCGTTTTGGTTTGGAATTCTATTCTCTGTGGGAATAGATTAGGATTTCCCGGATCCTTGAATACGCTTGATGATACATCAATTTCCTGATTGATATAATCCAGAGAAACAAAGGCCTTTTCACAAGTAAGGGAGAGACTCCGTACCTTCATTGGAGTAATCCAATTCACTTCAATCGTGGCTTGCTTTCCATTTTCAAATTCTATGGAAATAGTAGCATGGTCTTCATACTCAATATCATTTATTCTACCGGCATGAGCGTAGACTTTTTTGGGGTTCGATCCCATTAGGAATATACAATTGTCAATGTCGTGAATTCCCAAATCGAGGATCACACCAACATCCCTGATCCTGCCCGGGAAATTCGACACTCTCGTCGAGGTTATGGTAACTATATCCCCCCAATCTCCGTTCATGATTTTCTCCTTAGCAATTGGAATGACAGGATTGTACCTTTCGATGTGACCAACCGAGAGTACGACCCCTTTCTCTCTGGCTATTTTTACAAGTTTTTCCCCTTTCTCTATAGTGTCCGAAATTGGCTTTTCGATTAGGACGTTCAGCCCCAATTTGATCATTGAAACTCCCAAGTTGTAATGAGTTTTGGTCGGAGTCGAGATAATTGCCCCAGTGGGTTCTAAATCCACGATAGCCTGATTGAGATCAAGATAAGTCGGGACCCTAAACTTTTCTGAGATTGCCTTCAGTGTTGTATGGTCTTGGTCGACTACAGCGGCAAGAATCCCTAATTCGGAGCAAACTCTTGCATGGTTCCACCCCATAGCCCCTGCTCCAACTACAATTAGGCCGTTCACACCCCATGGTTCTGAATAGTTTCTATAACGTTATCCTCTCGGAGGAGGCGTGGGGACCCTAGGTCCTAGGGCGGATGGAAGATTTTGAGAAATTCAAATATCGCCTCTAAAATAAGGGACCGAAGCCTCTCAATAGGAGTAATAGGTCTAGGTTACGTCGGGCTTCCAACCGCGTTAAGTTTCTATGATGAGGGATTTCATGTTTATGGTGTTGATATCGATGAAACAGTTATCTCAAACCTCTCCGAAGGAAGAAATCCGATCTTCGACCCGAATTTAGATTTCAAGACGCCTGACATCAGATCCTCTCGTTGGAATGTTTCCTCCTCATTTGAAGAGACTATCCCCGCCTGCGACGTAATAATAGTCACGGTGCCCACTCCTGTGTCCAATAAGAAAAAACTAGACGATAGTAGAGTTCTGGAGGCCGGCAAATCGATATTCCCGCACATCGAGAAGAACTCTGATTGTATTGTAGTTCTTGAAAGCACAGTTTACCCGGGTTTTACCTCTAAAATATGGGGGCCAATTATAGAAGATTGCGGCCTAAAGCGGGGCAAAGACGTTCATCTTGCCTACTGCCCTGAGAGGCATAACCCCGGAGACTCGATGAATAATATGTCAAGCATATCAAGAGTCATAGGGAGCGAGGATGAATTGGTCGGCAGCATCCTAGTCGATTTATATTCCTTAATCACAACAGGCGATGTCAATTTCGTCGGTGCGATGGAGATAGCTGAGTCTGCTAAGTTGATTGAGAACGTCCAGAGAGACATCAACATAGCGTTGGTTAACGAACTATCTATGATACTCCCCAAACTTAATGTAGATATCGAAGACGTCTTAGAAGCTGCTTCTTCCAAATGGAACTTCCACAGATATACGCCCGGTATCGGAGTTGGAGGTCATTGCATCCCTGTGGATCCGTATTTCCTTATGGATCAAGCAAATGAGAAAAACAGCACATTGAACCTCATTTCCTCTGCTAGAGCAATAAATGATAAAATGCCCGTATATGTGTGTAATCAAATTTTGGAAATTATGAAAAGAAACGGTATCGAAAAGACTGGGTCTAAGGTGTTGATTTTAGGGTGGGCTTACAAACCAAACATAGGAGATGTTCGGGGATCTCCATCGAAACACCTTGCAAAAAACCTGTTATCCCACGGTATCTCCGTTGACACTTGGGACCCTTATGTCCTAGAATCTGAAATTCCCACCAACGTTGGGTACTTGAAGAATATTTATTCAATAGAAGGCCATGACCTCATAATCATAGCCACTGCCCATAACGAAGTGGTCAATCTCAAATGGTCTGAATTGAAACCAAAGATGAAAAATCCCATCATTTTCGACGGTAGAAGATGTATTGATTTGAAGATTCTCAGGAAATCAGGCTGGCAAGTCTATGCCATTGGGTCTCCTTCCGAAGATATCAATTATTGGTGATATGTACGTACTTTTCTATCGTCTCACCGATGCTTCCATCATGCTCGATCCGTCCGTTCTCAAGAAGTATACCTCGCGTGCACAATTCCTTAGCCAAGCCGAGGGAGTGGGTAGAAATCAAAACCGTACCCGATCGGCTGATGAAACTTCTAAGCCTCGCTTGTGCCTTAGTTCTGAACTCCCTGTCGCCTACACCTAATGTTTCATCAATCAGCAATATGTCAGGCTCCAGTTCTGTTATTATCCCGAACCCAAGTTTTCCTCTCATTCCCGTCGAGTAGCCACCGACTTTCCTGTCGAATGCTCCTTTCAAGTTGCAAAACTCTTCAACTGAATTCACAAAGGATTCTATCGTATCCTGATTCTTTCCATAAGCCATGGCAAGCAGTTTTGAGTTTTCTCTCCCGGTCAATCCCAGGATTAGTCCAGGATCAACTCCGGCAAGGAGGAACACTCTGCCTGAGGTTTCCACATAACCTTCAGATGGCCTGAGGAAACCATTTATGGTCTTAAGGAGAGTAGATTTTCCAGAACCGTTTCTACCAATGATGCCTACGACTTCCCCTGGAGAAACGGTAAAATCTAAACTATCCAATGCACGAAAGGAATCTATTTTTCCAAATGGACGTAATTTTGTTCTCATAAGATCATAGTAATTTGTACAGAGGCCTGAAACTTTAATTTCCCCGACCCTCAAGTCCATGAGCTCAACTCCCATCTGAGACTGTCAATTTTGTAGAATCCTCTGAAAGCAAGTATTGTTAACGCCCCCATGATTAACGAAAAAGTTACCAATTCGAAATCAGGATAAGCGCTCTCCAACCCTAAAACAAATCTAGTAGATTCCGAATAGTAGGAGAACGGATTGAACAAGTTTGCATGAAAATGGATTCCTTGAGCCATGGACAATGGAAACAGAACTGGACTTGTAAAGAACATTAATCTCAAAAAGTACCTAATGACTATTTTTAGATCTGGAATATGGTGAATCATTCGCGAAAAATTCAGAGCGAGGCCCTCGCATGATACGGCCAACACAATTGAACACAGGACGAAGAATATCAAACCAGTAGGTGGAGAGCCCAAGAATAGTAATAGTATAATTGCAACAGGAGAACTTCTACAAATAGCATCGATTACTCTGTATTTAACCATCGGTATAATGAGCACTTTCGTCCTGATTCTTTCACACCTAAGCCCTCCCGTATAATCACCTATCGCATCTATACCTGACATTATTGATGTCGTGAAGATGCCGAATAGTGTTATACCAACAAAAATCGATTCTGGATTCAATCTGGCTCTTAGCACTGCGAGGACAAAAAGATAAACTAGGGAATAAACCAGTGGTTCAAGCACAATCCATAGAATTCCCAGGCGATTATTCCCTGCAATACTTCGGAATTTATTCCTCAGTATAAATTTACTACGTTGTTTTTCCAGCCTGAGGCCTTCAGCGTCTACCTTTCCAATAATCTCGCAGCGTATCTTGTCCATTCTACGATGCATTGTTGCCACCCCTGAAATTTTCATTATCCTGCAACAACCCTTGAAATAGATTCGAATCGTTGCCTATCTGTTGTAGCAATGTAGCAATTGCTCGGGTGTCCTTCGGGAGGCAGGTACCTCCAAAACCCAACTCTCCGGGCAGCTCTTCAAGGTGGGAATCCATAATTCCCCTGCTTTGGGGTGCGGTGATAATTTCTTTTACGGCCAACCAGTCTTCTTCAAAATGTGAGCATAAGATTTGGAAATGGTTCCCAAAAATCACCTTCATCGAATAAAATGTATTTTTTGCGTACTTCGCTATTTCAGCCTGTGTTGGACTAACATGAAACAATTTGCCCCCATTAAGTAATCCAGATTGAATATGATTGCCCCATATTGTTTCAGCTAACTCCCTGTGATGGGTGCCAATTACTAAGATATCCTGATTTACAAAATCTATATTGGCATTAGATTCTCTTAGGAATTCCGGACAACATGCAATTTTTAAATCAGGGAATTCATCGTGAAAGTTTTGAGTCGTCCCTGGCGCCACAGTACTCTTGATGACTGCCGAAAAACCCGAAGGTAATTCTGTTAAAACTGATCTGACAATACTTGAATCACATTCATGGGTCTTGTCATCGGTGGGTGTAGGCACGCAGATGTAAGCCAATTCACAATTGTCAATTACATCGGTTATGGAGGTATTTTTTGTAATATCATGAGTGAACAAATTATGAGACTCGCGAAAACCTTCGTAAAGGGCCTTTCCAACTACACCTAGACCTATTATGCCTATGTTCAAGGTCGTCCCCACCATGGCCACAAGGGCTTGGGATATTGACTTGTCGAGCATCATGTTAACATTCCAGTCTAATTTTTGGCAACTAAACAACACGCTCTAAATGAGGATAAAACGAGCTTTTTAGAACAGTCTTGTGAGTGGGTATCAAAAGCATCTCTACCTGCCAGTAAGCATGGCAACAGTATCCCTAGTCATGCCAGCCAGGGATGAAGAGGAAGGACTCACTCTATTAAGACAAGAATTCTCAAATTCAATTTTGTCGAAAAAAACTGATTTCACATTTATCATCGTAGCGGACGCACGTTCAACTGACAGAACTGAAGAAATATCTCAAAACCTGGCTGATATAGTGATCATACAACGTGAAAAATGGGGAAAAGGCGAGGCTGTAAAATCCGCTATTAAAAAATGGTCGGAGAATCCCACGGAAATCCTGATAATGATGGATGCAGATGGCTCATACCAGTGGGACGACATCGAAAAGGTGATCCATGTATTGGAATCAGGAGCGCAAGTAGTGACAGGCATCAGGCTTCGAGGCTTATTCAGGCGAGTCGAGGGTATGAGCATGCTGCATCATCTTGGGAATCATGCCTTGGCATTCCTCGCGAGTGTAAGAAACAGAAGTCATATTCGAGATCTATGTTCCGGGCTCTGGGGATTTAGGGCAGAGGCAATAATGGAAATCTCGCCTTCGGCAGGAGGATTCGATCTAGAGGCAGAGATCCACGGAAAGATAAGGGCGTTAAAGATACCACTGGTTCAAATTCCCATAAAATGGAGGAGGAGGGTAGGCGGCGAGGCGAAGATTAGGCCCTTTGTAGATGGGCTCAGGATCTTATACCGCGTTATAAAGACGTAATGCCAACTTTTAATTTAGGCTCTAAATTAAAAATAATCTGACTCATAACCTCATCTGCAGTGCTTGATTCGATATCTGTGGTGCGAATTGTGATTCGTGTTTTTGGCTCTGTGCCGGAATTTCTGATGGAGATTGACCACTCATGTTTATCGTAAACTTTCAACAATAAGAGAGATTCCTCATTCTCGATTTCAATTCGATTTAATTTTTCCGCTCCTATGCCCAAAGAGTTTGATATGGTATTCGTTACTAGATCCCCCAGATAGTCACTTGGGCTCCATAAGTCCCTGTTTGATGGATAGATTGATTTCGATATTGTCTTAGAAGATTTGTTTGTTATAGAATCCATCCATTCGGGGCCGGAACGATGAATTAGTCTTAGGAATTCTAACATGGTTCTGACCCCGTCCCCCCAAAGCCCAATTTTCGAACCACATCGCTGCTCAAGAATTACGTGGCCTGATGGCTCAGCACCTACCTTCAGGCTCCCTTTTTGATTAATGAGTGCGTGTTGGAGCCATCTGTCCCCGACGCCTGTCTCTATCAAACTGCCCTTGCCCAAACTTCTGAAAATCTGTGAGACATCAAGCGCTGATTCTATAGTCAAAGCCACAACAAAGTCTCCTGATTCATGGCATTTTGATGAAAAAAGACGAAGAAAACCATCCCCTCCAACAATTAGAACTCCCGCTCCATCTGAACAAATTAGGTAACATCTATCTCCGTCCCCATCAAAACAAAATCCCAGTATTTTTCCTCTTGCCGAAGGTTTAATGGATTTCAATAAAGAGTGCTCTGATGCCCTGCAGTCGTTCCAACTAAGCCAACCTTCTGAAAGATCCCCTGCGCCACAATGGAAATTAATCGGATGCGCTCTTTTACTGACCTCGTGGCAGATTATTCCAGTCGAAGAGATCATTTCAGCGAGCCATGTTGACAACCAACCACCGGATCCATCAACCAGTATTTCACTTTGGGACAGAATCCCCTGATCAGCCAGTTTCCTAAATTCATCCGAAACCGATGAAATATAGTTGTCATGGGACAAAATTTCAACTTTGGATTGGATTTTTGGATTCTTTTTCGGGGTGAACATTTGCCGCTCGATCAAAATCTGTTCTCCCTCTGTAGGCTTTCTTCCATTCTCAAATAGAATTTTCAGCCCAGTGTCCTCTGAGGGATTGTGGCTAGCCGTAATCATTAGGCCAAGCGCAGCATCTTTTTTTAACATCATAAATTGTAGGGCTGGAGTTGTTGTTTCGCCAAGTACAGAGATGAATTGCCTTGTTCCTTTGAGACATTCAATCACATGTTCTGCAATTTTTTGATTATGCGGCCTTCGGTCCCATCCGATTAAGACATGCCCCTGAGCAGCAATCAAGGACGCGCAATAGGCTATTTCACCGCAGAGTTGTTTTGAAAAAAGCCTCTCATCCTGGAAATAACGCAGGGGATCATCTACGACCCCCACATGTCCGATGCCTCGGATGCCGTCAGTCCCAAAAATGCTCATGCGAACTGCCTCAATGATCCCAATATCCCGTCACGACCGTGTTGGGGGGAACGGCGCTTGATGACGGGATGACCGCCCCAGGGTTAGTGACTACATTGCATCCAATTTCACTTGAATCCCCAATCATGGCCCCAAACTTTGTCAATCCAGAATCTAACTTGGTCATATTCGATAGTTGAATGGGCACGGTTCTCCGGTCCAATCTAACATTGGATATTTTGGCACCAGCCCCTAAATTCACTTCATAACCGAGAATTGAGTCGCCTACGTAATTAAAATGCGGTGCTTTTGAATATGGCAGCATGAGGGTGTTTTTGATCTCAGAGCAGTGGCCAACAATGCAACCAGAGCTAATGTATGTCCCTGGCCGGAGGTATGCCCCGTGGCGAATCTGCGCCCCCTCTTCGATGTAGACCGGCCCCTCTATCCTTATGCAAGTCGACAATACAACATCTGGATGAACGTAGATTGGTCCAATGGAAGCATCCACCCCCTCGAGGCCTTTACAATTGGTCATCTCTCTAGATATGGATTCAATGATTATTTGTTCCAGGTTTCTGTTTGATGCCTTTGAGAAAATTTCCCATGGTTCATCTACTTCGGACAACCACCCCCACCTATAGTGGTCCTTTGATCTTGAGAAAAGATCCACATCCTACGGCAGCCCCATTCAACTTAAGATATCTGCGTGATTTTTTAAAAAAAATTGAAGAATACTTATCTCGGGTATTCTTGACGGGAGATTATGTGCGGCATCTTCGGCACGATTGGGGATGGAGCAGCTTTTCGTACCATAGAAGGGCTACGCAGACTCGAATATCGCGGTTATGACTCCTCAGGGATTGCAGTGCTCCTCGATTGTTCGGACTCAAACTTGAAAGTTGAAACTGAACGCGCTGTCGGCTATGTCTCTGACCTAGAAAGTAAAATAACTGAAAAATTCAAGAAAAGCAATCTTGCGATTGGCCACACAAGATGGGCCACCCATGGCGGCATAACTATCGATAACGCACACCCCCATTCCAGTAACGACGGGCTGATGAGCGTAGTCCACAATGGAATCATAGAGAATACATCAAAATTATTGGAAGAGATCGTCTCATCGGGATATGAGCTGAAATCCGAGACAGATACTGAGTTGATAATACACCTTTTACATAAACAAATTGGGAAAGAAAGAGACTCTAATACTGTTCTTAAAGGCTTCAAAAAAGTAATTGAAAAGCTCGAGGGCGCTTGGGCCATCGCCGTGATTGTGTCAGGAATTGATGGAATATTCATTGCTAGGAATGGCGCTCCGTTAGTAATTGGAAGATGTCCAAATTGCGTCTCTGTCTCATCAGATCCCATGCCTTTGTACGGCTGCTGCACGGAAATTGCATATCTTGACGATGGAGACATCGCCTTTGTCTCCGACCGTGGAGTAAATCTCTTATCTAACTCTTCAGATCTAATTTTTGCACCACACAAGGGGGACTACTCTCCAGAAGACCCAGGAATCTTCCCTCACATGATGCTGAAGGAGATACATGACCAGCCCGTAGCACTGCAGAATGCAATCGCTGGACGTGTATCTGTGACAGGAAATGACGCATTACTCTCGGGCTTCTCATTGACTCCTGATAAGATAAGGAGTCTCAACTCAATCAACCTGGTTGCCTGTGGCACTGCCTTCTATGCCGCACAGTTGGGGGCGAGATATATACAAACGATCTCCGGAATCGGGGCAACTGCATTTTTGTCAAGTGAGTTCTCAGCCGACATCTTCGCAGGAAAAGATACTCTGACTATAGGGGTGACCCAATCAGGAGAGACCAAAGATACTCTTGATGCGTTGACAAGAGCCAAGCTGGCAGGGGGCCACATAGCCTCAATTTGCAACGTTATCGACTCTACCATCGCTAGGTTCACCGGCAATGGTGCATACCTGTACGCAGGTCCGGAATATTCTGTTGCCTCAACGAAGGCGTTCACAAACATGACAGCCGTCCTTTTGTTGTTCTCACTCACAATCGCAGATAGAGGACAGGGAAGCCTAAGAGATCTCATCGCATCAATGAGGCGCCTTCCTCAGAAGATGACAAGCTTCCTTCTTTCAGATGAGGATTATGCCCCTATCGTCGAAGCTCTCTCAAACTCAAAGGTCGTCTTGTTCATTGGCAGGGGTCCAAATGCGCACATTGCCAGCGAGGCAGCCTTGAAGATGATGGAGGTAACTTACCTACCGTGCCTGGCCTATCCAGCAGGTGAGCTCAAACACGGACCAATTTCACTCATTGAGGAGGGAACTCCTGTAATTGCAATATCTCCCGACGATTCCCACGCGGCCAAGATGGAGGCAAACATTAGGGAGTGCGCCTCTAGGGGCGCGAACGTTATCCTAGTCACGAACAAGCCATCTCCGGTCGAGGATTTTTGCACCCATGTAATTAGGACGCCACAATTAGACCCCTTCCTATCACCTTTCATGTCTATCATGCCTCTTCAGTTGCTCGCTTATCACCTCGCAGTGAGACTCGGAAGAAATGTGGACCGGCCCCGAAATTTAGCCAAGTCTGTAACTGTGGTCTGATTGCCGAGTACATTTGGTGACAGCGTAACCCGGATAGACAACACATCTGTATTTTTTTACATATCAATTAATGATCACTCAATGGCTAGCCTCGTTACAACGATATACTTCGACAAATTGTTTGTAGTATGGGTGATGAGGATCTAGCCTTGAAACTGTGCATTATTGCCAATCGTGCAGGATCGGAGATAATTGCCGTCAAGAGGGATTCAGCTAATGGGGAATTCGATCTAAAAAGCGATGGTTCACCAGTGACAGTAGCCGACCTCAATGCACACAATTCAATCTGTAATGGGCTGAAATTGCTCGATCCAGGGATCCCGATTGTGTCTGAGGAGGGTTCGATTGGAAACCCCCAGGACAGTGATCTTTGCTTTCTGGTCGACCCTCTTGATGGGACTAAGGAGTTCATACTTGGAAGGAATATGTACACTGTCAACATAGCGCTGATGAGGAGGAGTGGACATCGCTGGCGCCCTATAATCGGCGTCGTTCATGCCCCTGAAACCGGGACTACGTGGTTTGGAGGAGAGAATGTCGGCCCATTCAGGGACTCCGGAGGATCAATCTCGAGCATAAGTGCCTCAAAGGAACCGAGGCCACCGATCGTTGTCGGAAGCATCTCGCACAGGTCCCCCTTGGATGAGGTCTTCTTGGAGTCGATTGGAGAACATACCTTCCAAGGGATCGGATCATCCATAAAAATATGCAAAGTTGCTGATGGTTCAGCGGACTTAGCCCCTCGTTTTGGCACGACCTCATGTTGGGACACGGCTGCAGCCCACGCCGTTTTGAGTTCAGCTGGTGGCGCCCTGGTAGGCCCGAATGGAGTGGAATTGGACTATGACCTGCTTGACGAAGTCCTCAATCCTTGGTTCTTGGCAACAAACGACCCCAAATGGATCGATCTGTGGATTAGGCACCAGAGTTGATACTGATCTCGAACAAAGGCAGCGCTAATCCCCGCTCCAGATCCCCTCTTGAACCATGAATTCCATAACTCTCTGGGAGACATTCGCCTTTTTGCCGCCTCTGACTCCTGTCGCTGAGACTGCGAAGATCTCAGGGGGTATGTCCTCGGCCTCCCGGACCTGATACCCGACCTTCCGCCCGTAGGAGATGGCCTCTATGTCGGGCATGATCCAAGCCTCGACGTCCTCGTCACGGTACCTGTGTTCGATCATCCTCTTGCGCAGCTCCGCAGAGTACGGGTCTGAGTCCGTGATGGGGGTGTCCCTAATGCCTACCACGACCCTCTTGCCTTGGTCAAGCTCTTGCTGAATTAGCCACTCATGGCCAACATGGAGGGGCTGCCACCTGCCGGGTAGGAGCACTGCCTTGGGTTTCTGAAAGTAATCTCCTAACATGTTCACCATGTCATTTACCGATTCACCTTCTTTGCCGCTAGAATTGAGAGTAAGAGTGGCGCAATTCGGGTGATCGAAATCGTCGGATACACCTGTGAAGTTTTTGATCTCACCAGATCTTGCTTTGGCATACAGACCCTTAACGTCACGCTGTTCACAGATGTCCAAAGACGTTGACACATGCACCATGACTGCTCCATCCGGGAGGATTTGGAGTATCTTTTCTCTGGTGCTCTCATAAGGCGTAATGAACGAGCATATGACTGAAGTGTGTTTGGATATCATTCTAGCCATGCGCGCCACGCCGAGCAGATGGCGTTCTCTGCCTTCTCTGCTGAAGTCATTGTTTTGGAAAAAGTCGCGTATCGTATCCCCATCTAGAACTTCACACCCATAGCGCCTTGACGCGGCCATTGCTATTGTCGTCTTTCCAGCCCCGGACAGTCCTGTCATCCAAAGTACTCTATTTGACATCGTCATTCCCCGGGTATGCGACTTGGGGGGGATTATATGAACAAAGTCATGGGGTATTCAACATTCTATTGAGTTGTTTTAGCAGTCCTCTGAGCGTTACCTCGCTAATTCCTGAGACCTTGCAGACATCGCTTTGGGTCCTAGGCGAGTTGCTGTTTTGAGAGGCATGATACAGCAGAACTCCGGCGATACCGGAGGGTTTCTTGCCTTGCCAGGCATACTGGTCCTGAACTTGGGACCAAAGTGCTCTGACATCCCCTAGGAGCGACGCAGGCAAGCCGAGGTCGGAATGGAATTTCTCGAGGTATTCCTCCGGGCCTGTAACGTGATGAGCCCCGAGAGTTCGTGCTACGAGTCGGATAGTCCTCTTGAGTTCCTTTCGTTCCACCTCGCTGGCCATGTCGAAGGCTTCCGCCACATCTTCGATCCTGCGGGGGATGCGAGCCTCCCTTGCCGCCACATAAACACAGGCAGCTGAAACACCGCGTATGGATCTCCCTGTTACAAGGCCGCTCTCGACCGATTTTCTGTACAGTCCTGCTGCTTGTTGCTGTATTTGAGGCGGCAGGCCACCGTGATTTTTGATGAACTGCATCGCCTGGCTTAGGTTCCTGCTTCTGCTGTCCCGTGTTTTACTGCGCTGGTCGATAACCTGACGCCTTCTCCAGTCCCTTGCTTGTCTGGCGCTCATTCCGTGCTTGCCGGCACTTATGTCGCGCCTGTCGATTGATGTGTTGAGGCCCTTGTCTGATAGATCTATCCTGGTTGGTGCACCTACCCTGGATCGGTCATCCCCGTCTGAGTGATTGGTCCACTCAGCCCCTGGATCTATCATGTTCTGAACTGCTACGTAGCCGCACGTGCCACAGGTTGTCTCCCCTCGTGAGTCATCTGTTTCCCAATCCACAGAGCCACACAGGCTGCATGGCTCTGAGATGGACTCCGTGCCCCTGGAAATGCTGGGACGCGCCGCGGGATTAATGTCGACAATCCTGCGTCGGGCCTTGCCTTTGTTGACCCCAATCTTCTCAACCATTGGTTGTAAAGTAATCGACCTCGCTTATGAAAGTTCGTTCGCCCTGTTATTGCAAAATCAAACTCATTTTGCCGTGCTCTTGAAGGGCTAGGTGACTCTGGCG
>MDTG01165280.1_pt1 | contig 35100 bp, 42 predicted proteins | sample 811421 | NCBI WGS metagenome assembly MDTG01 (sample SAMN05326645, study PRJNA326480) | marine metagenome | isolation source: seawater | place: Pacific Ocean: South East | collected 2011
CTAAACCAATCGAAGCTTCCATTAGTAGTCACTTCACATAACTTGTCTTAATCGCGGATAATGGCCTTTAGAAGTTTGACCTGTTCACTTGGCTTCCAGAGGTTGGGGCGAACGCCGAAAAAAAGAGGAAGAGGAGGAGGAGGAGGAGGAGGAGCAGGAGGAGCAGGAGCAGGAGGAGGAGGAGGAGCAGGAGGAGGTGGAAGATAGGGGTCTCGGGGAGACATCCCCGGAAGAGGCAGATGCGGAGGAGGAGGATGAGGAAGTATTCGAGGTCACCATAGGCGATAGTGTATATTACACCACTAATGAGACGAATGGTGAAATTTATGAATGTACTATAGATGGTGATGTAGGTGACGTAGTAGGAAATTATGAAAACGGTAGTCCAAAATTCACATAAATATATGGAGATAAAGTATATAAATAATTATTATATAGTATAGTATAATGTCAGAAACTGTGGCTAATTTCCATTCGCTTTCTGATAAATGGGTCTTTTGGGCGCATTTACCACATGATACTGATTGGACCTTGAACAGTTATAGGACTCTTCTTAAAGTATCAACCGTTGAAGAAATGATTGCTATACTGGATTGTTTACCGGATACGTTAGTAAAAAACTGTATGATGTTTATGATGCGTGATGGTATAAAACCAATGTGGGAGGATAAAGCAAATAGTAATGGTGGATGTTTTTCTTATAAAATAAATAACAATAATGTAAAGCAAGTATGGGACCAATTATGTTGTATGGTAGTAGGTGGATCAATTAGTTCAGATAAAAAATTTATTGAAAAAATTACAGGGATAACGATTTCTCCAAAGAAATCTTTTTGCATTATAAAGATATGGATGCGTGATTGTTCTGAGCAGAATGTTAGAAAAATTAAAGAAATTAATAATTTATCATCTCATGGTTGTTTATTTAAAAAGCATTTAAGTTATGATAAATAACGCATAAACATGATACTATCCTTATCATCGTATTTTAGATTTGCACGCACGCGAATAGCTCTTAATTTACAATAACGAATGAATATTTGATGTTGTCTAATAACATTAGTTAAATATCTTTCAGAATGATATGGTTTTTTGATTTTTTTTTGTTTATAATACTCGTCTAAATAATCAATTCGCGAACCATATATTTTCATAACAGAATAACAACCGTAAGCAATTCTATCATTAAACCCCCCTCTATAGTTACCCCAATAAGGGATAATTAAGATATTATTTAAGTGTATATGGTCTACTATATCATTTACATTTATTTCATTAACATAATATAAGTCAGGTCTTATGTATATATAATAATCATATGGAGTTTCCTTTAACCAAAGATTGGTTACTTCTTTCAAACTATTCAATTGGCGTATAGCATTTTTCACGCTTTTATATCCGTCTTTCCAAATATCGCCGTGTTTAAATAACTTATCCCAATCAAACGATTCGTCAAATGATTGTTGATTGGTTATTTTGTGTGATTTAGGTTTCAATAATTTCCATTCCTCGGTATCTAATGTACATGAGGTTTCTCCACTTCTTTGATTTGTAATAGTAGTTAAATCATATGTATGTAAAAAAACATCATATGATATATTATGTTGTTTAAGAACCTTAAAAATATTTTTCTCGATAGATGGGTAGGTATGTTTTAAAGATCTGGTTAATCCAAAAAAACAAATACCCACTCTATATTGTTGATTTTCCATATTTATAAAATATTAAAGTATAATAATATAGGCATGTTAAACTCTAAAAGTATTACCATTGGTATAATATCGAATAAAAAAAAATCACCCACATCATACAATAGTAATTATAAGATATTTTTAAAACCGGTATCAATATCAATTCAAGATTTTAAAAATGCTTTTTATCCATGCAATTATTTTAAACCAAATGAATTTGTAAATATTACTAATATTGATTATTATACGATATGTACATATAAAGATTCATCAAGTAACTGCTTAGACGCTTGTGGTAATTGCTTAGACGCTTGTGGTAACTGCTTAGACGCTTGTGGTAACTGCTTAGACGCTTGTGGTAACTGCTTAGACGCTTGTGGTAACTGCTTAGACGTATGTGGTAAACCATTATCTTTATATACCCAATCATTATCAATATTTATGGATTACAATGGTATATTATGTGAAAATACAATTGAACCTAGATATTTAATATCATTTACCAATGAGGTTTTTAGGTATATCAATTTTAAAGATATACCAAAAATTGTAACATCAATGTATTGGATAAGCATCTTAGACTGGTTAGATTTAAGTACACAAACAGCATATAAGTTGTATTTAAATATAGAACTACATTATTATGATGAAAATTTTATGCCGGATCCAGTAATATATGTTTTTCAATATCAAATAAATTGATATTTAGGGATTAGAACAATAATAAAATTAAAATAAAATATTTATTATCTATATACAAATGAATGATAAATCTACCGCTGAACAAAAATTAATACAACGTAATGCTAAAGTAGAACAAAAAAAACAAAAATTATTAAAACAACTACACGATAAAAAGGAAAGAAAGCAATATATACTAAATACCAAGGTAGCAATAAAAAAAGAACAACTAGCTATAAAAGCGTCTCTAAAAAATATCCAAGAATTAGATAATTCAAATGAAGTCAATGAAGATAAAGTAATGTATATTCAATCCGATCTAGACGAACAGATGTTAAAAGTAGACAATACAAAAATATGCTTAGAAAAGGAAGTAGAGCAAATTCAAAATATAGAACATAAAGTAAAAGAAATAGAAAAAACAACAAAAGATAATGAAGAACTTCAAACTGTTTTAGAACAAAAGCAAAATGAAATAGTAAACACTGTAAATGAATTAAAATACTTAAATGATTCCACTTGTATAGATTATGATTTATTTTTAAAGAAAAGGCAAGAAATGCAATTTAAAATAAAAGAGTTAAGTACATTAACAATAGCAAATAATAATCCAGTAAATGACTTTGCTAACAAAAGTAAATGGAAGGAAACTGCTCGTATGAAAAAATACGATGAAAAAAAAAAACAACTTATGGAAAAGCATCAGAGGTTAAATGATATAAAGCAAGCAAAGATTGCATTAAAGCAAGAACAATTAAAAAGTAAAAAGCAAAAAAAAAAAAGTTTATTAAGCAATTCTACTCCAGTAATTAAACGAAATGGAGAAGAGCAACAATCAAGAGAATTTTATCAGCAAAATCAATCAGAATTAAAGTTAGCATTATTAAAAAAAAATGTTTAGAGTTAGTACAATTCTCTATAAGGTGTTTTTTGTGCGATTATAAAATAGACTTGACCATATTTCATACGATCTTTTTCTGATTCTTCTATATAATCATATATTTTCATTTGTTTAAATAAACTAGAAATCACTCTTTCTATACGCATCAAATCTTTTTTTTCAACCCATTCCCAGAAAGGGTCTAGCGATATCCATGCAGGATCATAAATTCCAGAGGGATTATAATAAATTTCTTTTTTTAACATTAATTCTTTTCTTGGTTTTTTTACATCTACAAGTTTAAAAGCATTATTACCTAACCAATCACACAATTCTTCTTGCGATGGTATGGTTGATGCATAGTTAGCGGATGCATCCGGTAATAATTTTGTATACCAATGTAATGACTCTAAACTAGGGTATTTATTAGGTACCGACAATATAATAAAACCATCTGGTTTTACTATTTTGTAAAGCGATTGAATATAATGAGGTATCTCTTCTCGTATAGGAAGTGAAAGATGATTTATTACGCAATCATAATGATTAATAGGTTGTTTATCTATATCTTCTACGTCATAAACTACATTAGGGGATTTTAGATAATCTAGATGCGTATCATCAACTTTACCGTGATACAAGTATCTATCTTTCATAGTTATGTATTTTTTATACACGTCAATCCCTAGTGGATTTTGGCCTTGAAAAGCGAGCATTGTCGTAAATCGTTTTATCATATTATTTAAACAAATAGGTTAGTGTTTAAGTAATATTAAATAACGTGAAAAATGTTTTGTTTTACGGAATCCTTTTTCTTTTTTGCAAATGTATTGATAGTATGTACTTGGAATTCATTATTTTCTTCAAATAATTCCGGATAATTTCTAGAAAGAGGTTTATCCATAACAAGTATAAGTTTATCTTGATTCATTAACAGTCTATACTCTTTAATAGTTAAATTACCACAAAATTTATCTAATAGATAATGCGGTGATGGCGCAGGTACTATATTTTTTTCAAAATTGTATATTTCATTGTAAATAAAATTAAGTAGTTGATATCTTTCATATTTTACTGATGTATCAATATTTTCCTTGAAAAGATATCCTGCTGCACATGAAGGTGAACAAAAATGTCCATAACAATGATAACACTCTTCTTTTCTATATTGGGGTATACCTATTGCAGGGGTTTCAAAATCACACGTACACCAAAAACATGCACTTTTTTCATTTATTTGCATATTATTATGCAACATTTTTGATAATTGTTTTAATTTAACAGAAATATCTTTAGTATTATCTTGACTACCAATGTCGTCTGCTAGTATGGTTGAATCTACATTACTATTACTACTAGTAACAGCATTAGTTTCTATAGTATCATAATGTAATAGACCTGTTTTATTTTGCTGATTGATATTGTAATGTAATATAGTTTCAATATTATCAGGATCATATTCGTGTATCCCGCTATCAGTTTTTGTAATATCATTTAGTTTGCATTTTAAATGTAAAATAATATTAGGTTTTATATCCGGAGTCGCTTCTTTGTTCGTTACATCAGTTATAATTTTCCCGCCTTTTGGTTTACGACCTCTTTTTTTTGGTACTTTATCTGGCGCAGTTGTAGATGGTAAAGATTCTGTATTCTTTTTACGACCTCTTTTTTTCTCCATATTTCAATAGTATGGAATACAATTTAAATACTTTTAAAATAATATTATAATGCTCAAGTCAAAAAAACAAGGAGTTCCATGGGTAGAAAAATACAGACCAAATAATATTGAATCAATAGTATTAACGTCAGAAAATAAGACTATATTGGATTCAATAATAAGAATAAATTATTTTCCAAATGTATTATTTTATGGGCCACCTGGTACAGGTAAAACAACAACTATCATTAATTTAATACACAAATATCATAATATGAATGGTTGCGAAGGAAAAGCGTTAATGATACATTTAAATGCGTCGGATGATCGTGGTATAGAAATTATTCGTAATCAAATTAGCATGTTTGTAAAAACATATCCTTTATTGAATAAAGGAATGAAATTTGTAGTATTTGACGAAGTAGATTATATGACAAAAAATGCACAACAAGCATTACGTTACTTAATCAATGAATATAGTCAAAATGTAAGATTTTGTTTAATTTGTAATTATATAAGTAAAATAGACTATGCATTACAATCAGAATTATTACGATTAAAGTTTAATAATTTACCTACAGATACTATTATAAGTTTTTTACAGAATATAGTAGATAAAGAAAATATTAATATAACTACCGCACAGTTAAATTATGTGCAACAATTGTTCAACTCTGATATACGCAGTATGATAAATTATTTACAAACCAATTTAGATATAATAAATACTTATGAAATTTTTAATGATAGAATATGGGAAAACATTTATCTTACTATTAAAACCAACCGTGATATAGAAGAGATATATATGATATTCAAAAACAAAAGCATAAGTTGTAATATAGATATGAAACATATGATAAAAGAGTTTTTAAAATATATTATTCGTATACACGAAGATATAATAGATTCCGCTATTTTGTGTAAATTTGAGTATAACCTTCATTGTAATATAGAAGATGAGCAAATTTATACAAAATATATATTATTGATATTGCAAGATATTATTTATTAATTTGATAATAGTTTTGAATACGATTTTCCAGTTTTTGTAACCAAGGATTTGGTGGAGAATTTTTAGTAGGGTCAAACACATTTTTATCCATTTTACATTCAAATGATAACGAGTTTCTTTTTAAATAAGTAGTAACTTCGTCTTTGGGCTCATATTGTTTTGAAGGAATAGAAACATTTTTGGTGGTGTACATTCTATTTATATATATATAAAATAAAAAAATTGAAACAAAAATAACTTAAATAAGTATAATTACATAGATGGATTTAAATACAGAATGGGCACAATTCATCAACGAATCACCACAACCAAATGAATCATATAGCAGAAAAAAGGATTGTGAACCTATTGATGTAGGTGAAAATGTGGAGCTATCTGAACAAAAAAAAGTTCCTAAATGTTCAGACCTCTATATATCTACAAAAACCATGATAGGTTATTTAAATGGACCAGTAAATTTAATTAAAATATTCTGGGATATTCCAATTATTTCGTATAGTGAACGTAGAGAAGGAGTTGTTAAAAAACAAATTAAGTTTAATTCTACCACTGAAGAAGAGGTAGATGATATAATTGAAAACTGTAAAAACTATAATTATGTAAATCAATATATTATGCAGCATATAGATAATCCAACCGGGCGGATCAAGTTTAAAGATGTACGGAAAATAAGTATAGGGATTAGTAAAAAAGATGTAATTAGTTATAGAATAAAACAAAAAAGTGCGTTTTACAATTGTTTTGTGGTTATCATTCGTATAGAAATACATACGGATGTATACAAAGAATTCCATGTAAAAGTATTTAATACAGGTAAACTAGAATTACCAGGTATTCGTTCTGATCATGAATTACATTTGGTATATGATAAAATTAAGACCTTATTGGGGTTAACTGTATCTGATATTCCTGCTGAAACCGTACTTATTAATTCAAACTTTACATCTGGATATTACATAAAGAGGCATAATTTGTATCTATTATTGAAAAACGAGTATAATATTTCAGCCATGTACGATCCGTGTTCTTATCCTGGTATTCAATGTAAATTATACATTACACCAGATAATAAAGTAGATAATCATGCTATTACAAATAAATATATTTCTTTTATGATATTTAGAACCGGTAGCGTGTTAATTGTAGGCAAATGTACCGAAACTATACTTTATAATGCCTATGATTTTATAGTTGATATATTATCAAAAAACTATAAAACAATTATTGATTCAAATATAAATATCCCAGAAAAATCACCAGTTGTAAAAAAAAAGAAACGGCGAACCATACTATGTACTAAAACGAATTAACTTATACATCTTGATCTGATAGTTTATGAAATATACTTAATATATTTATATCTTGCGTAGGGTGAATCTCTACCAATATTTTATTTACCGTTGTAATAGAAGATTTAATGTAAGGGGTTAACAGTTCAATTAAATCTAAAAACTCATTATTATATTTCAAGAGCATATCCTTATTATTTTTAACTAAACTAGTAATATCAACTACATCCTTCATTAATGTATCCATATTTGTATAATAATATACATTTTGGTGTATCATATTTGATATTATTTTACTAATTTGATGAAATTCTTCTATTTTAGATATATGTTCTGGTGTATGTACACATGTTTTTACATAGTTTTCTTCTAATTCAAATAATGTTTTTTTATATAAAAACATTACAGCGTCTTTAGAGGTTAATTGTAAAAAACTATGATTATCATCACCTATTTGGGTAATAAACTCTACATAAAATAAGATACTTTTTTCACAATGATGAACCGTTAAGGAGACGTTTTTAGTGTAAAGTAATAATAATTTGTATATATGTGTTATTGTATCAATACCATAATTTATAATATACTTTAAATATTCTTCATTTTTGATAGTAATATTGGTATAGATATGATTTAGCAATGTTTGTATTAATGCTATATAATATTGATATAATTCTAAATTGGATTCTTGGATAGCAGGTAAATAATTAGTTAATAGGTTTAACGATAAGGTTGAAGACATTATAGGATAATATACTTTTTTTTTTTCATAAAATAAAAGTATTTTTTACGTTATATTAATTTAAAGAAAATCAAAAACTTATACTATAATGGAAAATGAAAATGCACCCACATCTAGTACTTCTAATTATCGTTTACCAAGTGATTTAACTATGCAACATATAACTAAAATAGGTATAGTAAATGATAAACCAATTATGCTTGATTATTGGACTAAATCTTTAAACAATGAAATTATAATAGGAATTCGCGAAGGAGGAGAAAAATTATTAGTAAAAAGTGAAGAAGAATATACCAGTCCTATATCTAAAATATACAAAGTAGAAAACGATTATATTATTGAAACCGAAAATTCACTTTATTTAGCAGATTCTAGCATTTCCACAAAAAGAATCTCTTAACTTTAGTGATTTAGGAATGCATATGCAACATAACTACTAAATATATATACCACATGGTCAATATTATATTGATACCTATGTACTCTGTTATATCTTTTCTAGTTGTGGTAACTATCAAAAATACCCCCCAACTTTGAACACCCGTTAATACAAAATAAAACACTTTTGCGAGACTGCGCCAATGGTTAGTATTAGTAATATAAAAATGTAAATAATTAGTCCACGTGAGTAGTTCAATACCTATATTTACTATTAAATACTGTGTGACTACCTTATCTATGTGATGTCTTTGTATCATATAAATATTATACCCAGTGAGCACTGAAATTCCTCCGCTCATAGTTAGAAGCATTATATTCCATTTACATTGGTTGCATAAATACAAACATTCATTTTCTTTTTTTACAGGAGTATTTGTTTGTAACGATAATCCTTTTAATTGTGCTTCAATATCGCTCATATTTACTATTCATTTTTGTTTATTTAAATTATTTTAGTATAATTATAATTTAAATAATATCAAAATAGATAAACAATGAGTATAGATGAAACCTTATTTCCCCACGTAATCGTTCATTTTAAAAATGATACCAAACTAACTAAAAACGGGGTCTCCACCTATCTTAATTATTGGAATTTAAAACAATGTGAAAAACAAGAATTTTCGTGTTGTATAGATAGTACTGCTATCAACAATTATAATTTTTATACAGCAACTAAACAAGCAATTACTATAGCTAATTTTATAAAAAAAATGAAAAAACAACCTACTCAATACTTGAAATATACTATACTTGTTATCACAAATAGTATATTAATCCAATTATTAGATATGATATTAAATCTAACAACACCTTGCGCTACTATATATATAGTAGGATCTATGGATAAAGCCAATGCGTTATTTAATACTTTAGATAGAAATAATTCTCTTGAAATCAATGCTTATTTACTTATTCAAGAAATTAAATATATAACAGCTAATTAATATATTTGCTTATACTATATTTATGGATTACCTTTTAAAAAAACGTTCCCAAGATAAAAATGGTGGTATTCATAAAGTAAATACTACAACTAACAATGAATTTATAAATAAAATAATAAAACAAGCTAATTATTATACTTTTGGTTATATTGGTACTTTGATCGCAATCGTTTACAATGCTGTAATGACCCGAGGTATAGTAGGAAGCAGCTACGATTTATTTACTTCTTCATTCTTTTTTGTAAATAAAACAAAAGAGTATCCTAACCTATTATTAAATAACATATTTGGTTTTGTTTCTAAGCCTGTAGAACGAGTTCTACATAAACCTACAAAAAATACTTCAAAACTGCAGCAATCAACATGACATCTATAATTGTAACAAATGTATGCGACATTGTATTTACTTGAAAGAGATCTTCTTGACTAAAATTATATTTAATCAATAAATAATTGGTACAAATCGCTATTAGGTATGCTAAAATAATATGCAATATAAATATACTAAGCACTAAAATAAATATATGAGAATGATTAAACCCTTTATCAGTTTTTGCCATTATATAATGTCTTTAGAAAATATTTTCTATAGTTGCTATTTGTTCTTCAGTTAATATGTCGGGAAATTCTATGATAAATTCTATGATTAAATTTCCTTCATGCTCATTTCTTTTAAACCCATATCCTGGAACTACTTTTTTAAATCCAGGTGATATAATATTTCCTTTGGTATTATTAATTTTAAATTCCTTACCACTAATATGTTTTAATGAAAATGAAAAACCACATAATGCTTGTTTTAAGGTTACTTTATGCTTATAGATAACATCTAATCCATCTCTTTCCATCGTATATTCATCTTTCTGTATTTCAACTATTATCTTTATATCTCCGGTGCAATTATGTGAAACCATATTGCCTTTTTGCTTTAATACTATTGTTTCATTATTTCCTATGCCCTCTGGTATTTCTACATACAAGGTTTCCGTCTCGCGAATTTTACGATTAAAACTAGTGGTCCAACGTTCTATCTCTAAAGGTTTGCAACAACCTGTATAGGATTCTTTCATGGTAATTGTTATTGTTTTTACAATGGGTTCTGGTTCTGGCATATGAAACGGCATTTTTACATTATGCATGCCTCCCATGCCTCCCATGCCTTGCATGCCTCCCATGGGAAAAGTACCTTGAAACACATGTATATCAGGATCATTGCCTAATTCTTGAGAAAATAACATACTAAACAAGGCACTAGCATCTATCGGCACTTCCATTACATTGCCGTGCATAGCATTGCCGTGCATAAAAGGGTTTTGACTTGTTATATCATATATCCGTCTTTTTTGAGGATCGCTTAATGTTTCATAAGCTTCATTTATTTTTTGAAATTCACTATCATCGGATCCTCCGTTTCTATCCGGATGATGTATTAAGGATAAGCGACGAAATGCTTTTCTTATCTCTTCATGTGTAGATTGTTTTTTTACGCCTAATATATCATAATAACCTTCAGTCGCCATATACTTATAGAAAACATAAACTTAAATAAATATATACGAATATATTTATTTATGGATATACCTTATTTGTTTAAATATAGACCAAAAAACATAACAGAGTTTCAATTAAATCCTGCTATTGAATGTATATTACAATATTTTATTAATAGTAATTCTTTACTACTACTTTTAATAGGAGAAAGTGGAACAGGTAAAACCTCCCTTATTGAAAGTATCATTCATACTTATTTTAAGGACTGCTTGTCTGATAAAAAATATGAAAATATTTTATATATTAATAGCTTATCAGACCAAGGTATTGTTTATTTTAGACAAGAAGTATACACTTTTTGTCAAAGTAATTCTACTATTCGTGGTAGAAATAAAATGATTATATTGGATGATATTGATAAACTTAATGAACAAACTCAACAAATATTCCACAGTTGTATTGATAAATTTTCTAATAAAGTCAATTTTATTTTATCTTGTACAAATACACAAAAAACAAATCAACATATCTTAAATAAAGTTTTTAAATTAAAACTAGAACCATTTACGTACGATAGATTAACCGCTATTATGAATAACATTACTACAAAAGAACAACTCTTTATTGACGATGATGTTAAAACGTATATCGTTCAATTATGTAACTTTTCTGTTCGCATGTTAATTAATTATCTTGAAAAATTCAAACTCATGAATAAACCCATAGATATGAAGACTTGTAAGGCTTTGATTACAAATATTAGTTTTACAACTTTTAAAACGTTTACTAAATTGTGTATCTATGATAAAAATATAAAAGAAAGCATCAAACTATTATATGAACTATACAATCACGGTTATTCGGTAAGTGATATTCTAGATAACTATTTTATATATATCAAACATGAACCTGATATTGAAGAAGTAATAAAATTTAAAATCATTACACTTATTTGTAAATACATTATTATTGCAAATGAATTACACGAAGATGAAATTGAATTGGTCTTTTTTGCAAATAGATTGTCCATGATTTTATAAATAAACATATAAAACTTATCTATCTATACTATCTATATCAATGAATAGTACGGATAATGATATTCCTAACTTATATAAATTAGAATTTGAACGAACGTTGCGCGGTGCCAACATTTATTGTGATCTTATTCAATTCAATAAAATGCTTTGTTTTATACATAGTCAACGGGAAGTACTTCACGCCATAGAATTATGCTTTAAAGATAAAAATGTTCCAACCACATTTAAGGAAAATGATTGGAGCAAAGCACTGCTAGTCTCTATAGATACTATACCTACTGTACCACCTTTTGAAAATCTTAATAAACACTTTTTAAAATGTTATTTAGATAGATTAACTATAATAGAAGATTGGTTTAATAAACATTCTATATCACACACCGATCTATTAGCGAAAAAACAAGAATTATTAAATCAAAATAAGATATTATATTTTCATACTCACTCTTTAAGAGCTTTATATGAAACTGCTCGTAATAACTATACCTTTAACTTGCCTCCGGTGCAATAGATTTATCTAGTAGTAAATCTGTAATATTATTTTCTATATTATAAATGATATCTAATATATTTGTATCATCCATTTCAACATTACCATCATACACTATTAATGGTATTGTAGGATTAGTTAACCATTTATCATGATAGCTATGGCAAGACTCTAGATACTCTAGCGGAATACTTTCTCCGGTACGATTTCTTTTAATAATTCGCTCATAACACGTTTCTGGGGTGGTTTTAATATAAATAATACCACACGGTTCTATATCATCTATAAACGAGGAAAACCATTTATTGTAAATGGTATATTCTATATCGGTCATATCTTCTTTATCATATAACATTTTAGCAAAAACAAACTTATCCGTGTATAAACATCTTTCTGTTATAATCACTGCGTTTGGATTCTCTTTTATTACCGTTCTCAATAAGTTTAATCTAGAAATATACGCCATCATCTGAAATTGAAAACTATATTTTTTACTATCACGGTAAAAATGAGATAATATACTCTCACCTTTTTTATCACAAATACTACTCCATTCGTCCACGGGTTCTTGAATAAATATAAATTGTTTTTTACTAAATTGTTTTAAATAGGAAACTATAGTTGATTTTCCTGATCCAATATTACCTTCAATGGAAATGATTTTTACCATACTACTTATAGTGAAGGATTATTTTTATATTATGTTGTAAATATATATATATGATACAGTTATTTAAATCATCGCCAGACAAAGAATGGTTTATAGATTTTATAAAAAATCATACGAATAAAGAGCGAAATTATTATAAAATAACTAATGATGTTTATAAACAACTGGTTTTTAATGAAGTTATTACTCCTTTTATAGATAAAATAAAACCACATTATCACCTATCTAAACAATTTTATGTAGATAGAAAAATGACTTATTCACGTTTTATTACTATACTTCGTCATATATGTAAAATGATAGACATTACATATACATCTACTATGAAATATGCCAATTCAAGTTATCAAATAGATTATTTTATTTATCTGTAATAAAACTAAAAATATACCAACATATATTTTGCTATTATCGTATTACTTTGTAGTACTTGATTTACATTTAACTTTAAAAACCACTGATATTTTGTTTTTTGCAATAACTCTTTATAAGGTATATAAATACCATACAATTCTCCACAGTAATCTATTTCATTTGACTGAAACAATTCTGATATATCAACAGGCTGTTTATTTTTCTTTTGAACACCTATATGCTTACTATTAATCGGTGTAATTAAACCCTCTTTTATCATTTGTCTAAACTGCTCTTGCATTTGACCCACAAAATCTTGTTGACTGGTATAATCTACGGAATTTAATCCTTCCGTATATTGTATGATACGATACATTATAGGTGATTGTTTTATACACCCCATAAATTCTGGATCCGGAGCAAACTTATAACATGAACGATAATGAGTTTTATTCTCAACCATAAATACTTCTGTTGTTTGTAATCCCAAATCATATATAGGTTTTAAACTTTTTAAACATAAAAAGGAAGGAGGAACTAAAAATCCACCATAATGATACAATAACTTATATGTCGCTAATTCACGATAATGCTTTTTAATTGGATCAGATAATTTGTTAAAATCTATATTGAAATCAGGCAATAAATACTCAAATGAACTATCATCTATTAACGCTATGTTAAAATCATCACCACATTTTTGAATAAGAGATTTTAAGGTGACATAAAGATAAGGTTGATTTAATTTAGTTGAGTTTCTAGAAAAGAAATTCTCCCATTGCCTCGCATTTACCTTATAGTCTAAATGTATCCACATGATCGGTTTTTTTGACTTATGATTTTTATTAATACTTTCGGTATTATCATCTATTAAAAATTGTTTTACTAGATCGTAATGGTGCATTTGATCGTTCCATAATTCATGATCTTTATACTGATTATATAATAAACTTACAAAGTATAATATGATAACTGACATCAATACATTTAAATATGGATTCATATATTATAAGTTACGATTATTTATTATCAGATAGACGTAATAATGATGACCATACCGCTTGTGTAGATTTCTTGTGAACTTCTTGTTCCTTTATCAAGTTGTACGCACGTGCTGTATCTATATTATCTTGTGATGATTTTTCACGCTCCATTTGAGCATATACCTCCTCTTTTGTTAAAGGGTCCACATTCTGACTGTACCTCGCTTGCTTTAACGACTCTAAACTACTGTGACCCTCTTTATAGTCCCGTTCATCAACACCTAACACTAGGGCATTCGTATACGCATGTTTTAAATCTTCGTATTGACTACTGCTATAACTTCCCGTGTCGCTGCCTAAAATATCTCCTGTATAAGAATCTATACCCTTTACTTCTTCGTGTACTACAAGTTGACGGGTGTTTGTTTTTAAACTATCAAAATCTTCTTGAGAAACATTATGAATATCTTCAGATGATGTAAACCAATTACCGTAACCATGTTGTTCGTGAGAATAATGGGTATCAAATAACTTGTTAAAAGTGGTTATAAAATTAGGACTTTTAGATAACTTATCTATAATTTGTTGTTTATCTAATTCTTGATCCTCTTGTAAATCCGTATACTTTACTTTATTGTATTCTTGAACATTTCGTTTTGTAGATTTTGTTTTAAATTGATATATCTCATATAATATCTTATATGCTTTGGAAAAAAATAAGAAATATTTTTTATCTAATCTAGATTTGTCTGGATGTGTTGCTAATACAATCTTTTTTGCACACTTTAAATCCGCCTCACCAAATTGCATTGGTATTTTAAACAACCCTACTAAACTCTCTAAATCATAATGCGCTATATCCAAGTCTACTTCCATATGCATATTATTTAGAATATCTATTATAGTATAATAACGCTTACTAATATAAACATATAACTATAGTAACAATAAAATAGATATATGCCATATCACAGGTCTATTACTAGAATTAACAGAAACCAAAACAAAGATAATGCTATTAATATATGCTGCGCGATTATACTTGCATACGTGATATTATCATTAGTACTAAGTAGTTACAATATAGATAGTGGTACTATACTTTTGATCATATGTGGTACATTCGGTACTGGAACTTGTGTTATTTGTTGTTGCTTAACAAATCCACATACTAGTTATGATATTGAGTCTGAAAACGGTGACACTATACCCACTATCACTGCTTACCCTATTTCAGAGAATCACGATTCTGTTCAAGATTTGGTACCTGTGGTTTGCACACCCGTAGTAGAATGATTCAAGTTAAGTTCTTTTACACAGGTTTCAAACATACGATTGATTTCAATATTGTTTGAACCTAACACTGAATGGTCTGGACCTATAGATACATTTCCTTGCTTATAGGCTAGTATAGCTGGTATACCCGCTACTATTTTATATTTACGAAAAAAAGAATATATATCATTGTTCTCATCTACATCTAGTTCTACACACTGAAACTCTTTCGGTAACACACGAAACCACTTCTCCACCTGCTGCTTTATTCTTGCACATGGTTTACACCACGTTGCTGTAAACTTAATGATTACATAACCAGGATTCACTTGTAATAACTCTTGAAATTGATCACGATTTAGTTCAATGATAATATCACGCGTTTCTTTATCCGTCATTGGTTCTTTATATACTTAAACTGCAATATTTATATTAGTTTTAATCACTTTTATTATCTCCTACCTTTTTAGTAAATACTAACTCCCAACACGTAGTATTCGGTTTTATAGTGTACTTTATACTATCTTTGGGATAGTGTAGAGTACTATTCCACATGCGACGCAATTTTGTAGGACCTTCACTATCTTTGTCTTTTACTTGATAATCCTCACGAAGCATTCCGTATAGAATCAACCCACACGACTTCCACGACTCACTAACATAATCCTCGGTACTCATAATGTAATGATTTATAAAGATGTTAAACCTATTTGTTTTTTTATTATCTTTAAACCAAATAACATAACGAATCATAGAAAGTGTTGTTTTTTCGTAAATCTCTTGCTTACGCCCTCCAAGCATCATGGCAGAATCCCAAACATGAAACAATACTGCTCCTACAATGTACATCATAAACGTAAATACCATAAGCATACTGGTTACAATAGTGCTTAAAACGGTTTCAATAACATCAACCGTTTGACGAGCACCAATACCAATCTTTTTTAGCATAGGTGAATAATTAATTTCGTGAATAGATTCGGAGGAAGGCATGGTTTAATTTATATTATTTCACTTAATATGGTTTCAATTTATAGTCTTCATTTGTCTTTCTTGTCTTTCTTGTCTTTCGCTTTTTTGTCTTTTTACGCGATTTTTTTGTTTTTGCTTGTTCATGGTGGAATTGTTTCTCGCCAGGTTGATACTTTAAAAACCATTGCTCGTATTCCTTGGAATTCCGCTTCGATTTTAACTTATTAAACATTTCGGTTTTTTCATTTCGCATATCAGCGAGAGTTCCTTGTTTGCCATAACACGTTATACTAAACCGCCGCAATACACCCTTTTGCGATAACCTATTTTTTTTTTGAACATCAAAAAGCATTTTTGAAAAACACATTATCTTTGTTTTATCATAATAAGGTTTATCCGCATAGTAAAAGGCAAGATAAAACGATAACATGGTATCAATGCTTGCCACCCTTACCTTTTTACCTTTTAACACTATATTATTATAACTATGACATGCAAGAGGTTTATAGATAAACCCCACAGGTTGTTTACCTACCCGTATTTCATAGTGTTCAGAAATAATCTCTCCTATAGCATCGTGTTTTTTAATAGTTATGTGTGTAAACCTATTTTCTTTTAATCGTTCTACGAGTATTTGTGCTGATTTTTTAGGGTTATTGGACAACACATCAAAATCTGGTATCTTATCTACAATCATTTTATAGGATTTTCCCATATGATGCTTATACAGATTTATGGCATGACCACCAAAAAATACCAACCCTTGATCTAAAAAGGAATCGCGAACTACTGCATATATATCCAAGGTTTTTTTATTATCTGGCCTAAATTCTCGCTTAAATGTCTTCTCAAAACAATTATCCCCATGAATAGGATAATGTTTATTTAACAGCGTAAGACGTTTTAACACCTTTTCCCACCGACTTACATCGCCAAAAGGGCGAGATAATTCTAAATACATGGCCATTCGCAAAAAATCAGGGGGACAGTATTTTATACCATTAAAGTGTTTTGCATCTTTATAAATATTTTTAAATAATTTTGGATCCAATTGACTTACATCTGCGACCGGTATATTTTTCACAAACACTTTATACGTTACATGATGCACACCGGATTTGGCTTCTACATCATCAAATCCTTTTTTAGCATAGATATCTGCTAAATCTTTTGTATCTTTGAGTGCGTTTGGTGAATAAAAATCATAATCAGGAAGTTCTATATTATAATCATAAAATTGATCTTCACTAGGAAGTATGTTATTGATTGCGGTTCCGCCATAACACATCAATTTTCTTTTACGCAGAAACTCCTCCACTATATCCATTATCTCTGTTACTTCCTTTTCATTACGTCCTTTTACTTGCTGCTTTTTTTCTGCTATATCTACGGCATCGCGCAATAAGTTTAATTCACATTCTTCATATGTATCTTTTTTACTACATTGTGTCATATAGTATATACATATAAAATAATTAACTACACACTTGGGTTTCGTAAGTATCCCCATATTTACTGGTTTGTGTTTGTGTAGTACAACTTAGCTGTTTTATAGCTGGATAGGTTTCCGTTGAATCTGGATTAATTAACGACACATCCTTTAAGATAAATGCCGATGGTGCTACGCCACTGACTGGTGAATCAAAAAAGTTAATGTAATTGTTTAACAAAGTATCTTTTAATTGAAAACACATCCCAACAATCTGACAACCACTTATAAATAACCCACTTGTAGTTGAAGTACAGTCCATATTGACTGGTGATTTATTTAAATCAGGTAATACAATAATCTCTCCTGCTCTACTTATGGTGCTTAGACTATCAGATGTTTCACTTGTTTGTGCCGAAAAATTTCTATATTCGGTTATGGTTGGTGTGCTACTACAAGAACTTGATAAATTAACATATTCATTGAAACTACTATCCATATAGGTACTATTAGATGCACCATCTACTATGATGATAACTTTTTGCTTTAAAACCATACTAGAAAAGGTAGCATCTAATACATTTGCTGGATTAGACCCTTCACCCGTATAACTACAACTATATTTATTGTCTAATACAAAAGTGTCTAATTGTTTTTTAACTACATCTGCTAGTTTATTGTACATTAATATATCATTACTCTTAAAACGCAAATGTACTAACAATGGATCTGTATTATTAGGTACATATTCACTAGAGAAAGCATTATTTTTTATTAATTTCGCAACCGAAGAAAACGGTACAGAATTCCATGTTTCTTTTGTATAATAATCCGTAGTGGTAGATGTAGCTACTACTGGTTCATGATTCACGGAATATATTTCAAAATCTACAAATCTACAACCTTGCTTTAACACTTCATTTAAAGCACACGTACTTACCCAATCATCTTTATAATTTCCTGCTGAACAAGAATTATAGGATGCTTTTACATAAACATCTCTTAATCGGGTATCATAATCTGTATCACTTATCGTATATTTCATTTGATCTTTATTTGCTAATACAGATTTTATATTAGTAGGAATAGGATATAATCCTTTTATCGCTATACAGTTACCTTGTTTTGCTGCTTGTTGAAATGCTACATAAATAAAAATAGCCAGCATTGCCGAAACTACTATAACAATAGTTAGTATTTCAATTAAATGAGTATTTGCGCTTAGTACATCCAACGTTTTTGTAAACATTTCATTTGTTTTATCCATAATTGTTATATAATATTTAAAAACATAATATATTATATAAATATACAATAATATGCCAGGAGGTGAAATGAATTTAATTGTAGAAGGCAATCAAAACGTTATATTAAATGGTAACCCAACAAAAACATTTTTTACATCGGTCTATAAAAAGTATACTAATTTTGGAATGCAAAAATTTCGGTTAGATTATGAAGGTTTAAGAGAACTAAAACTGTCTCAAGAAAGTATTTTTAATTTTAAAGTAAAACGATATGCTGATCTATTTGCAGACACCTATCTATGCGTAACTTTGCCTAATATATACAGTCCCGTATATCCATTTGATTGTACCGGTTCCGATGGAGTTTGGGTCCCCTATGAATTTCAATGGATTAAATATCTAGGATTTTTAATGATAAAAGAAATAGAAATATATAATGGTGGTCTAACATTACAAAAAGTAACAGGTGACTATTTATACGCCATGTATTTACGTGATATGGGAAGTTTTACACCCTTAGTAGATGAAATGATCGGTAATATCGCTGATCTTAATGATCCTGCTAATTCAGGAATTAGAAGTAATACCTACCCTAATGCTGTATACACTGACGGGTCTACGCCAGAACCTAGTATACGAAGTAGTAAATTATTTGTACCATTAAATCTATGGTTTTGTCTAAATAAGCAACAAGCACTTCCGTTATGTGCTTTACAATACAATGAAATAGAATTACGAATTACGTTAAGACCTATATCTGAATTATTCACTATACGAGATGTTACGGATGCCACAAACAACTATCCAAGAATAGCGCCCAATTTTAATGTATCGGAACATGCCTTTTATCGTTTTATTCAAGAACCGGTTGATCCCGAAACAAATACCTATTCTAATAAAACTACTTCATGGAATCAAGACATTCATTTACTTTCAAAGTATATATTTTTATCAGATGAAGAAAAAAGTATATTTACTGCTTATGATCACAAATATTTATTTAAAGAAGTACATTCGTATACGTTTAATAATATTGCGGGTACTGCTAAAGAAAAAATACAAACAGCGGGATTAGTATCCGATTGGATGATGATTTTTAAACGTAGTGATGTTTCTGCAAGAAATGAATGGACGAATTATACGAATTGGACTTACAATTATTTACCTAGTGATCTAGTATTAGCAAGTGAAACAGGGACCTTATGTTCAGATGAATATGGACCCGGATTAAATCAAGATAACACTAGTTCTAATTTATACAGCACAGGACTTTATGCATCTGAAAATGAAAAAATTATATTAAAAAGTTTAGGGATATTAATTGACGGTGAATATAGAGAACACGTATTTGATGAAAGGGTTTATCGTTTAACAGAACCCTATTTATCATCTCCTCAACCATCTTACGCTTTTAACGCAAATATATATTGTTATAATTTTTGTTTAAATACAGATCCTTTTAATTTACAACCTAGTGGTGCTGTTAATTTATCAAAATATTATGATATAGAATTAGAAATAAATACGATTACACCACCTCTAGATAGTGATGCAACTTTTAATACTATTTGTGATCCTATTACAAATGAAGTGATTGGTATTAAAAAACCAAGAGCAACAATGTATGAATACACCTATGATTTGGTTTTATTAGAACATAGATATAATATATTGGAAATTAGTAACGGTACTTGTTCATTAATGTATGCAAGATAAAGATTAATGTATTTTCTTATATATATATAATTATGAGTAGTGCAGAATCAAGTGCAGAATCAGGTACAGAAGTAGGTGCAGAAACGACTACAGATCCAACTGCTTCTAATCAATCATCAAGTAAATTTATAGATCAATTAAAGAAAGGCGTAGTAAAAGAATTTAAATCCAATGATTGGGAAGGTTTTTTTTCCGCAAGTTTAAAGATTTTTATATCTGTTTTAATATACGGATTTGTTGGAGCTAACCTAACATCCATATTATGTTGGTCTACTGCAGAATTTGATAAAGGTTTCCCTACCGAGTTAGATAAACCACCTTATATGGGTGATCCACCCACTGAACCGAATTTTTGGAGTGATAAATTTAGTAATGGTTTAGAAAAATGTGATATAGAAGCCATCGGCGAAGTATTTTGGCCCATGGAAAACATCTCATTTCCATACACCATGAATAGACCCAGTGAAGAAATGATGGATATGGGTATGGAATGGTATTCTACTTGGGTTTTTAAATATTTTGGAATGGGCGCGGCTTATTCTTGGTCCTTCGCAAGATATTTTGTTCGATGGACTCTGCTATTCTTTAAAATTTTCCCTACTATGATGAACAATACCGCTATACCTTTCTATGTAATGCCTTATATCTTTTATTTATTTGCTACTACTGGGTTCGCTATGATATTTGGTTACATAACTACATGGATGGGATATGTATTTGCTCCTGTAGAACAGGGTTATCTATTGTTTTTATCCACATGGGTATCCATGTTTAACGCATTCTCAGCCGCTATAGCAAATTTTCTTGTACTGTTCTCAGCTGCAGGATCTATATTTGGTATGCCATTTACCAGTCTAATGATCGTGTTAATTATTTATAGTGTAGTGATGAGTTTAATAGAATATGGTTGGGCTATAGCTCAAGGAATTGGACAATATTTTGCTTTTATGTTATTTTGTTTTACCGGGGGATTATTTAAAAACGGAGGGTTGTATAAAATTTCAGAATTAATGTGGTCCCACCGTAAAGGATTACTTATTGTATTTATGTTTTATACGTGGGCAGCATCTACTGCTTATTTAACCACACCAACCGTATTAGGCGTATTTGCTGGTTTTATATTATGTACCATATTGCTATTTACTGAAAAAAATAATTCTAAACATGATGGTCTATCTGTTCCAGTAGACGGTAAAGGTAACATAAATTAACTATAAGTTAAGATAAGATTTCGTTGCAATGTGGTATTTTCCCATGGCTTATTTTTTTTATAGTATTCGTTTAATGATATAGGACACGATGTATGTATTTGTTTTACGTAAGGATTCATAACAAGCAATGATGGGACAAATGAACCCGTCGTTACAATTATATGACTTGCACCTATAATCCATTCTATATCCTTTTCTAAGGATTGTTTTTTATAACTACTATTAGGATAAAGTTTTAATAATGTATTTACTACTGGATTTATGGTATCTTCACTAATCAATACAATTTTACTATACTTATATTTATTTAAAAGGGAGGTATAATAACACAAAGGTTTTGGTACATAACCCGGATGAGGACGTTTAGAGAACATATCCCCACTTCTAATATGTACAACAACCGTTGTTTCTGGTATTTTTATTATATCTTTTTGCTTTATAAAAAAACTATTTCTTAGTATTTGTTGTACTTCGTCCTTATTTGTTTCAAATACTATAGCAGGAAACGATAGTAATGCTCTATTAAAAAAATTATATTTAGCATCTATAATTGTTTTTTTACTTGTATACATTTGAAAATCATTTGTTATCATAGAGGTGTGAAAATGTGCATGCTTACATATCTTGACAGGTTCTTTATAATATAAAGCGATATGTAAAACAGTTTGTAACTGTTTAATATTATTCCCTAATCTACCATACCATTTCTTTAACTCTATCATGTACAATTAGTAAATATAGTATAATATGCAAAAAAAATACATTTTGCATATTATACGGTGTAATATTATATTTGTATATATATATATATAGAATGGGTTACACAAGAAATAAACGCGGAGCAAACAACTTTAGAAAATCTAGACAACTACAAATAAATAAAAAGGCAACACGACGACAATACAAAGGTGGTGCTAGGCAGACAAAAAAAAGAGGACAAAAAGGTGGTCTACCAACGTGGCGAGAAGCAGGTGTAAGAACAGGTATTAATCGTGAACCGGGGCTAGCAGCAGAAGTAAAAGCAGGTATTATGGATCAGGCAAGAAAAAATGTCGCGATGAAAATAATGATAGATCAAGCTAACACATCTATAGGGCCAATGCATCAACAAACTATAAATAACATCTTTGATCAATATAAGAATCCTGATGGCACGGGCGCCGAGAAAAAATATCTTGAAAAAATAAAGACCGAAACAGAGGGATTTCGGAATAAGATATTTGAAGAACAAGGTCAAAAAAAATCGTGGTATGGCACAGGGAGAGATAGGCGCGATGAGCTAAAAGTCGACGCGTCTAAGGTAGCAGATGCGAAGCAACTCGCCGAAAATAAAGACGAACTGACTTCACTAACCGCTAAATTAGAGCGACTAAACCTCGCCAAAAGCAATAAAGACACTGCGCAGAACAAGTTCTTAGAACTGAGTCGGCAGACGCCCGTGAACAAGGTGGCCGTGGCGGCGGCCGAGAAGGACGCCGTGGCCGCTGATACCGCTGCCCATAAGGCTGCCCAAGAGGTTGTACCAAAAAGTACGACTATAGATAATGCAATTGCTATTATAAAAGGACAAATGGATTCCTTGGACAGGGAGTTATTAGACGATGAAAAAGAAAAAGAAAATACACAAATATTAAGTGATAAAGTTTTTGAGATATTCAAAAATGGAGGTAGTATAAGTTTTGAGAATATTGATAGTCTTACAAAAGGGAAGACGCCGGCTGATGCAACAAAGGAGGCGGCGAAGTACAAGGTGAATTTGAAAGAGCCTAAATGTACCCTTAAGGTAGATAATGAAAGAAATATCACATTTTCTTATATTGACGATAGTACTTTTAACAATACTAAAAACTATGATTTTGTTAAAACCAAAGATAAGGTTAAATATACTGATAATAGTATCACTTTGCATGTACAGAGGGGCTCAAAGGTCCGACTCCTAAATCAACAACCGGAAAAGCGTACCCTGGAAATCACGTATGGTGACGGTACCAAATTTGTATTCAAATCTACTGCTGCTGCTGCTGCTGCTGCTGCTGATGCTACTGCTGCTGTTGCCCGTGATAATAAGAATTTATTAAATAAAGTTCTTAGTGTCTATTTAAATAATTTAGATAATACTGAGAGTGCATTTTCTGCGAATGCTATTGAACAAACCGTCGCCTCCGCCGAACTCGCGGTTAACCAAACACGCGTTATCACCGGCTCAGTCTGATCCCATCCTCCACAAGTATCAGAGTATAATTGTCTAAATCTACCGCATAGACTATGGCGATGTATAAAGTAAAGTGTGTAAAGTTATTTAAATATAATATATTAAATAACTTTAATGGGGAAAAAATCCAAGTCCAATAAACCAAAATTTCCTTTTGTTTCAATCGTGACGCCAACCTTTAACCGCCGCCCTTTTATCCAGTCCATGTTTGAATGTTATAAGCATCAAACTTACCCCAAAGAACGCATGGAATGGATTATTATAGACGATGGCACGGATAAGATTAAGGATTTAATTGAAAGTTCAGGTATTAAAGAAATCAACTATTTTGCCTTAAACGAAAAAATAACTTTAGGTAAAAAAAGAAATATGTTACACGAAAAATCCAAAGGAGATATTATCGTCTACATGGATGATGACGACTATTACCCTCCTACAAGAGTAGAACATGCCGTAACCATGTTAAAAAAATCCCCAAAAACATTAATTGCTGGTAGTAGTAAGTTGTTTATTTACTTTAAACATATAGAGCAAATGTATTATTTTGGACCTTATAAACCTACCCATGCCACAGCGGCTACATTTGCTTTTAGGCGAGAACTATTAAAGATCACTAAATTCAATGAAAACGCCTCATTGGCCGAAGAAAAAGAGTTTTTAAAAGATTTTACCATACCCATGGTTCAATTAGATCCGCTCCATGTCATTTTAGTATTTTCTCACTCTCATAACACCTTTAATAAACAGGAGCTATTAGACCAACCGCCTAATCAATATTGTACTAAATCAGATGTAACGGTAGATGATTTTATCAAAGAATCCGCCTTGAAATCTTTTTATTTAAATGAAATAGAACCGCTTCTTGCCGAGTATGATGCTGGTAAACCAGAGATGAAACCGGATGTTATACAACAAACCAAAGAATTGCGAGAAAAACGTAAGCAACTAAAACAAAATAGTCAAACCCAACTAACCGGCATTAAGGTAAAATTAGAAAATAATACGATCAAAGAACTTACTAGATCAGAGGTAATTCATATGATTGATATGCATAAATCAGAAATAAAGAGATTAAATGCGATAATAGATGAATTAAAAAAAACAAATACAATACAACAAGTTTCAACGTCTTAAACGTCTTAAACGTCATATTTTAGAAAATCTGTTATAGAGGGTCTATAGAGATAGGGTATACATATACTATATACCTGATAATACGATTAATATCTAATTTGGTTATACCAGTATTTTCTAGTTCTAATAGAATATTTTCTTCATTACTATTATTATCGTGTAAAAGTTTATATATATAAGAACATAGGTCTTTTTTATCTAGCATAATAGACTGTGTTAAAGACTGTATAAATAATTTATTGTTATATTCGGTAGAATATTTAGTCAATATTTTTGTAAATCGTATATCTTTCAAGGTAGTTTTATAATCATCAAGTAAATAAGATGTATATATATTTTTTAATAACGAACTCATTTCGTTAAATTGCCATATCTGACGCTGAAAGGTAATACGATCCACATAATCAGCAAAACAAATGTTTTCTAATATTTTTAAATACAACGGCATGGTTATTTTAATAGAATGTTTTTCAAATATATCTATACTATTTTCGTGTAATAATAATGCTATAATGGTGCGATCCGTTTCATTTATACTAGAATGACTAGCTATAGTTTGTTTTGTGGATAGTAATTTTTGAGTCATTAATTTAGTATCCGTATTTACATTATCAAATATAGTCATTTCATTGTCTATAATTGTATCTATATAGGTAGGGTTATTATTGTACATTTTAATATACATACTTAATTGATTTAAGTTAACTATTTTATCAATTACTTTATCAACCGTATGTTTAGATAACTTTGGTAGTAGAGTTGAAACAAGTTGATTTATTTGTTGTTTTGTAGGACTTGGCATAACAAAGGTTAAACAAATTTTTTTTAGTTCATTCATTTTTTTATCATTTTGATAATTACCTACGCATATGATTGGACTAGAGGAAATATCTTCTAGGCGTTGTTTTTTTGTTTTTTTGCTGCGAATCATTTTTAATAATAAATTTATACCACCTTTATCACCTTGGTTCATATTTTCTATTTCATCCATCACAATCACTATACGTTTCCTTTTTGATTGAAATAAACTTAATACATTATTATTAGACATATTATGTTTTGTAATGTTATTAATAACACTTTTATTTCTTACATGTCCTGCATCGTAATATATAACATCATAATCACAAAGTATGTTTTTTATAAATTGAGTTTTACCAATACCAGAATCTCCGTATAGATAAATACCACGATATTGTGAAAGATCATCTGTATTATCGTAAAAATTTTCTACAAATTGTAATATATTGTTTTTTAACTCATTTCGTTTTAATATATTATTCAATATGGTTATATTCATATGTAATAATATTGTATACTATGTTTTTACATCCATTTATACTCATTTGTTAGTTTTTCAAAAAGTATATTCTTACATTTTGTGGACTCGTTTTCAATTATACGATATTTTAAAAATTCTGCGAAATGTTTATACGTTTTACCGTCATAACGATAACGAGTTGTGTTTTTAAATTGCATATAATGGTTATTAAATAACTTTTTAAATACGAAATCATGATCTTTACGTATTACATTTAATAGTAAACGCCGTAACAATCTTTTATCCGGTACATCATAATATTGGTTAAAATTGGTTTTGGATAGTATACTTGTATTTTCCTTTGTAATATATTCTTTTATAATACATTTTGCATCATCGGGTAAATAATACCATATCATACCCTATAGTATAGTAGTATATTTAGATTTATTTAACAATTCTTTCTTAATTTATTACTATTCGTAATACCATCCCAAGTTACTTGACAAGTATTCGCATAATTAAATTTAGTACATCCACTACCACTTCCTGTTTGTGGTACAAAATGCATACAAGCTGAATGACTGTTACCTCTACCTAATTTATATTGATTTACACATTTTTCAGTTTCGGTACTAGGATCCTTTTCTAGATTCCAGTAATCAGGACAACTACCACTGTAAGGAGGCCATTTTTCATCTGATGCACTTGCTACTAACATAATAGCAACTATAGTTAGCCCTAGTATTAATATAACTAAAGCTACTATTAATACTGTTTTTTGAAAACTACCGAGCATTATATATATAAAGTTATATTTTTTTCTACATATAGTAATATGAATACCACTCAAAATAACCAAAATGGAAGAGTTAATATTTTAACGAATATACCTGACCATAATGCATTCTTAATGTGTGATAAAATACCAGTAAAAGATCCTGTTGGTTACTCCGATGCCTTAAAAGGAAACATTGAATGTAGTCCACTCTCCATGGCTTTTTTTTCCAGTAAAAATATTAATACGCTTCAACACGATATACAAAAAGAAGTATACAATTTATCTAACCAAAAATATATGATTGATAAACAAAATGATGATGTATTGAAAATTATTATGCGAAGTGTCTATCTACAAAATGCTGCTCTATTACCTAATCAAATTCAAGAACAAGTAAATCAATTAAATGAAATTGTAGTGGAATATTGTGCTCCAAACATATATTCTGAAGTACAGTCCTATATGAGATACCGTCAAGATGTAAGTACGCTTGCTGTACCTCTAGAACGTCCTAAACATAGTGATTATAAATACAATACTTTAGAACTAAATAAATGGTTCTAATTCATCTAAATCTATAGACCACAAATCATTTGCATTTAACGCTGTTAATTGAATGTATTCTTCTTTTAGTTGACTTTCATTTGATTTTAATTTCTCTACATTTTCACTAGATACACTATCCATAGGCATCTTTGTTAAATAATGATAACTTTCCTTATCTTTATCTAATCCATACTCCATCAACATGACCGATATCAACTCTCCTGTTTTTCCTCTCAAATCTAATTCATTGGTTAACAAACCATTGATATAGTTTACTTTATTCGTAATCACCTTTAGTATTGCTTCAATACTCTTTAAACGATACTGACGACGCTTTTCATACAATAGCATTCTTTCTTCATAAAATTCATCCAACAACTCATTTACCGTATGATACTTTTTTAATTGTTCTTTACTGTTAAACACGTGCATATTATGTGTCGTCTTTGTTATCGTCATCTTTAACAATTTGTTTAAATCAAATCCACTACTCCCTAGCACCCCTTTTGCAAATTTAATCAAGATATTTACCTCTTTATCTGTACTATTATCCTCATAATCACGAATTACTAACTTCTTTTTACTTTCTATAATAGACTCTAAATAACTCTTATAATCATCTGTCCAACTTCCTACCGGCAACTCTGTTACCAAAACATCGGTCGCATTTACTATTTGATATAGTCCTTCTATTTTATATTTACCCGGTTGATCTTCTACTTTACTAATAGAACCTTTAAAACCATTATAGTAAGGCATTAAATCATTTTGAGGTTCCTTTCCATGCAACTTTTCACGCAAATATACTATCAAATCCCGTGGATTATAACACATAATGTCTGTACTAAATCCTGTTCCTATTCCCTTTGCACCATTTACCAGTAGCATCGGCAATACTGGAGCATAATGTGAAGGTTCAACCATAAAACCGTCATCATCCTGATACTCTAAAATAGCGTCATCCACCGGTTGAAACAATTTACGAGCAATAGGACTCAGGGCAGTAAAGATATACCTTTCTGATGCATGATCTTTACCTCCTTGCAATCTAGTACCAAATTGACCTTTTGGAGCCAACAAGTTGATATTATTACTACCTACATAGTTTTGCGCCATACCAATAATCGTGGCATTTAAACTGGCTTCACCATGATGATAAGCTGAATGCTCCGATACATAACCACTAAACTGTGCTACTTTAATTTCTTTATGAATCGGTTTTTTAAAGGCAGCGTAGAGTGTTTTTCGCTGACTGATTTTCATCCCATCCATCAATTTTGGTATAGAACGATCGTTATCATATTTGGAGAAATGAATCATTTCACGATCTACAAAATCTTGAAAGGTGACGGATTGTTGATTGGTATCCAAATACTCGCCGGGGGCATAGTCGCCCGACCAACTTTTACGATCATCGGCGCGCTTTTTGTTAAATACTTTATCAATACTATTTTCGCTATCCTCGTCCCATTTAAAGTAAACCACCTTTTTTTCTTGAAAGTATTCTTTAAACTCTTTACTAGTACTCGTACCTAAACCCTTATAATATTTAATGGTCCATCCTTTTTCATCGCTCTGCTTCCATTGCGCATACTCGCCATCATTGTAAAACAAAAGTGTTTTCCCACCTTTTGTTGCTTTGATAATCGGAGTGTTCATAAAACCTATAAACCCTTCTATCTTTAATAAACTCTTCCACAAACTATCAAACATATTGATACCCAATCCCTTTATATGACTACCGTCCAAATCCTGATCCGTCATAAACAACACCTTGCTGTAGCGCAAAACACTAGCTAACTCGTCGGTTGTATACTCTTTACCGCTCTCCAATCCTAAAATTTGTTTTATTTCCGTAATCTCCTTGTTTTCGCCTATTTTTTTTACAGTTTCATCTCTTACATTCAACAACTTACCGCGCATCGGATATACCCCATATATATTACGATCCTGCTTAGATAACCCGGATACGACCCCCGCTTTCGCTGAATCTCCCTCACATAAGATAAGTGTACATTGACTAGATTTACTGGTTCCTGCAAAATTGGCGTCAATTAGTTTGGGTATACCTCGTATAGATTTAGTTTTACTACCATCTGTTTTTTTATTTGATTTTGTATCTTTAATTTCGGTTAAAGAAATCGCCATATCCATCAAACCTAATTGGGCTACCTTTTCTATAAACTTATCAGATATATCGCAAGTAGAACCAAACTTGGCAACCGGAGTGTTCATATAATCCTTGGTTTGACTATCAAAGGAAGGATTTTCTACCACCGCGTTAACGAAAATCATAATTTGTTCTTTGATGGTAGATGCTTTTACTTCAATCTTTTTCTTTTTTTTAATATACAAAATCAATTTTTTTACGATTTGATTCATCAAATACTCTACATGCCGACCACCTTTGGTCGTATAAATACCATTCACAAACGAAATTTGCGTAAATTCTTCCAGTGGAGACAAACAAACACTATATTCCCATCTATCACCCATCTGCTCATACACTCGAGGTTTATCTGTTTTACTACCAATGTACATGCTAACATACTGCTGAAAATCCTTAATTTGCACCAAACTATCATTCATTTTTACCTTTATTTTTTTAGGCGTTACAGCCGCCATATCATAAACACGGCGAAAGAACAATGCTTTCATATCGGAGGTTAATCCAGTTATTCCCAATCGCTTATAATCAGGTTTAAATGTTATTTTTGTATATGGTTTTTTACTACATTTAGTAATTTTAGGACTCTCTATATTGTCCAAATTATTCATAAATCGTTGTTGATATTTTAAATGTCGGATAGAATCAATGGTTTCTATACTTCCCCATTCCGACCAAATAAATACCAATTTTACTCCAAACCCATTTTTTCCTCCAACTATTTTTTTTTCGGTTTTACTATAATTCGTAGACGTTCGCAAATGACCAAATATCATCTCTGGTATATACATTTTATGTTCGGGATGTTCTACTACATCAATACCCTTTCCATCATTTACAATACTAATTACACCAGAATCGTCTATTGAGATATGAATATAGGTAACTGGATTATCCGAGGACTGGCAGCGAATGACGTGATCTCTGGCGTTCACAATACATTCGTCAAATAATTTGTATAATCCAGGAATATAGTTGTGTGTAGTCAATTCTATTTTGTTTTCCTGACTAAGAACCCAATCATTATTTTGAACTTGTTCCACGCTACCGATATATGTATCAGGATTATCCAAAACGTGTTCTTTGTCCGTTTTTTTCTGATAGGTTTGTTCTAAACTCATGGTCTTTAGACATATTTATATTTCTTTATGTGATTTCAATTTATTCTTTTTTAATAGTATAATGTTAACAATGATTAACCGAAAAACATGGAATAATAAAAAATGTTTAGTATGTCCTCAATATAACTATATACCTATAAAAACCTCATACAATCAACCTATCAGAAATAATATTATAAAACGGGCACAGTATATTAAAATATATTCTAAATAATGTTTTTTTCTCATACTACTATATAAATGCGTAAACACTTGAAGCACTCTGATGGTCACTATCATATTCACGGACACAAATACAAAATGCTTATTGGAAGCAAGGCTCAAGTCTTTCATGGTACCGCTTACAAGACGGCGGGGGGGTTAACTAAAACCGGTGTAATGAGAAGTAAAAGTTCGGGAAAATTTGTTTCTAAAAAAGCATCTAAACGCGCAAAACGGGAAGATCGTCTAGGTAAGGCTGGATGGGGGACCATCAAAGGTGAGTTTGGTGCCGTACGATTAGATGACAAAAGAAAGACACAAAAAAAGCGTAAACGCAGAAAAAGAAACTAAGTCAATTTTTAATATGTATAAAATATAATATGGAAACATTATATTTTATAATAGGACTAGGGTTTCTAGTGTGTATACTACTATTAAATCTATGTAATATAAAATATTATGAAAACTTTAGTATTAAAAAACTTAAAAAAACCGTTGATAAATCAATTAAAAAAGGGTTGAAAACGGCTGAGAGTGATGTAGAAAATATTGGTCAAAAACAAAAAAAATGTAATAATGTATTTAATTGGCCTACAAACCAAACAAGAGAACATACACACACTCACCCCACATTGTTGTATTATAATGCTGATGGATCTATAGTACCAGTAAAACATGGACATCGTTTAACAGAACGTATACAATCAAAATCAAATTATTCTGATATAGATAATAATGTTTTGTTAAGTAGTATGATTAATAATGCATCAACCGTAAAATTAAAAGGCAAAAAAAATAAAAAAAAAGGTTTAGCTGAAAAAGATCATTATTCCATGCCTTTGCCTCTAGATAAAAATAATAAAATCATTGATATTACAAAAAATACTAACTATCTTTCACCTGCATTATGGAGCACTGTAGACGACAGTAAAGCAACCGGTTATTTATATCCTTACAATAGTACCAATCGTTTTAATAAAGACAACATAGATATGTTAAATCCGTATGGTGTGCAAGTTACTAATACATTAAAATATGAAAATCCAACAGCTATGAAATATTTTGATGGAATTAAACATACTCATAAATGTAACAAAAACAATGGTACCGCCAAAGGGGCATGGCATTTAAAGAAAAGATCCAAAAAAAATGTACATAAAAATGTTACTAAGGATATGTGTGTATATGAGTCAGTTGATTCAACCAAATATACAGTTGTAAGAGACGGGAAAAAAAAAAGAGATAAAGCAATCAATAATGGTAGTACAGAAAGAACATTAACAAAGGCAAGATCATTGGTAAATGATGATAAATGGTTATATTGCGCAAGAGATGATGATAATAGTACGGATACAAGTTGCGTATGTACAACCGGTACTTGTAGTTATAATAGTTATGGTGGGGCCGGTGGACGTCCTTTAAATGCGTGTATTTATCAAGGAACGTGTTCTGGTTCTAGTACAAATTGTGATAGTTATTCTGATACAGCAGGTACTACAGGTAATAAGGGTTCTTGTGAAGGAGCAGGATGTACATGGACTTATACAAATAAAGATTGTTCTACCTATGAAGATACGTATACAAGTCAAGATACGTGTACTTCATACAATACAGATAGTGATGCAGCGTCTGTTGATATAGTCACAGCTGAAACCTCATGTACTTCTAATCCTTGGTGTTATTGGGGAACATGAGTTCATTGATTGTTCGGTATACATCTTTGTTTTCAATATAATATAAAATAACGATTAACAATGCGCCAGTATATGTTGTATAATGAAAAAAGATATGAGCACTAGTCCAAATCGCATAATCTTTTACAGTCTTCATTTTAGTCGCCATTTCAAAATAAGGCATACTATAATACTGGCGTTTTACTATGTAAGATACTATTCCTATAAATAAGAAAAACATACCTATTGCGTATAATGGTATAGTTTCCTTTTTTAAATCTAATTGATATTCATTTTCTTTTATAGAGGTATTTAAAAGATAAATAAAATATAATATACATAACAATCCCATTATAACACCCATCAATGGTGCAGATACTTTTTGATCTATAATACCAATCCATTTCCAAAACGTATTATTTGTAAACATATTTAAATGATAAATATTGGAAAAGATAAACCCAAAAACTACAATAATAAAATAAATTCCCCATATAAATTCATACCAATGTCTCAATGTAAACCTATGTTCTGTATAAGTTTCCTTTCTATTCCAATCTCGTATATCACGCGCAATTAAAAAAGTTAGTATAATAATAGGTATACTTATAATATTCGTTAAATATACATTTGTATTTAATATTTCTATTAAAGAGAATTTCATCTTTATAGTACCACTTTATTTTTTTCATATAATATCTCTAATTCCAATGTAAAACTAAAATCCATATGATTTAAATCTATAATATCACCAAATTTATCTATCACACGAATAGACAATTTACGTATATTTACAGGCCCATTATAGGTTCTTGTTTTGGTTAAACTACATCCATCATTTTCATCTATGACCATGGACAATTTTCCATTGATCATAGGTATTTTTCCTAATATGTTTTCATCTATAGAAGTATCCTCAAAACACACCACATTCTGATCATTTCTACTATATTGATAATCGTTTAAACAAAAAAAGACGTATCTATCTCCACCTCCATCGTACATACCCTCTGACTGTATCGCGTCATCTATTTTAATATATCTTGCTAATCTAAATCCTAATATCCATCCCAATGTGTTCATGATATTATCATTATCGTCAATTACAAAATGTAATGAAAATACAATAGGAGTTTCATCGTTTACGATTTCAAGAATGGTTTTATGATTAAAAGGATTAATCGTAAATTTTAAGTTTTTTAATAAGGATTCATCATTTCGTTCACAAAAATAGGTGGTGTTTAAATAACTAGTCAAAGAATCGTTTGTATAATTTCCATCAGGAATTACAATAATAAATACGTGACATTTTTTGTGTTGAGTTATTTCTATTTTAAACTGATTGTTTTTCTTTTTATGAGAAAACAAATACCAAGAATTGGGTATTTCAATCGACGCCAAACGCATCGCCATGACATTTTTAATTTCATACGGCAATGTATAGGTATAATTGCAAGGGTTTGTCGTATAATATTTCTCGCGAAATGTACTGTTTAAATGTATGTTAATCGTATTCGTAATTCTTTTTGCAGGGTTGATAGTTCCAGCTACCACATCATTTTGATAGACATTTACAAATTGTTTTGATTGTTCTGCTACAATTGTTTGTTCCCGATTTTTTTGTTCTGCTTTTGCATCCGCTGTTAATTTAGAATACTTGTTAAACTGAGGTGTTTTTTCAATGACTAAATCAATTAACGCACTAGTATCTTTATAATTATGAAAATTTGGTATTTGTTTAATGCAATTAACTATAATAGTATCATCTACTGTATTAGGTAAA
>MDTG01028197.1_pt1 | contig 35095 bp, 37 predicted proteins | sample 811421 | NCBI WGS metagenome assembly MDTG01 (sample SAMN05326645, study PRJNA326480) | marine metagenome | isolation source: seawater | place: Pacific Ocean: South East | collected 2011
ATTGGTGCTAGCAGGTAGCGTACGTTTAATAATATATTTCCGATCATCTTAACCTCCCAGATAAATCGAACGATTATACCTGTCAACTTTCGTTGCTAACCCAAAACAGAAGTTTCAGGAACAGGCTCCTTAGGGAAAATATTCCCAATGTGTTAATATTAGTATCTCTTAAGCCATGAGTCAAAGCTATTTCTAATAATTTAGTAACATTAGAATTCTCTAAAATACTTATACAACTATGAGTGTATGAATGCCTCAAATATTATGTATAATCATGTTAAGTAACCAATCTGATAAAGAACTATATGCCACATAAATACAAATTATATAAGCTAATAACAGTATTTTTTATAATGGCTTTATCGACAAATTCTTACTCTATGCCTGATGTAAGCAAAGCTCTATCAGAAATTGAATTTCATCAATCTGGCAATAAGAAAATTAAACTTAATTCGTTTGCAGACAAAACAATGGTCTTGTTTTTTGGATATACCAATTGCCCTGATATTTGTCCAACTACATTGCTAGATATTTCTAGGAGTTTAAAAGCTCTTCAAACAGATGCAAATAAAATACAAGCTGTATTTATAAGTGTCGACTATCAAAGAGACACCCCAGATTTTTTAGAGAAGTATGTTAACTATTTTGATAAACGAATAATCGGTGTTACCTCCAGTAAAAAAAATATTGACAGAATAAACAAAGCTTTCAATACAAAATATGCTTTGCTTGATACGAAATCAGAGAATTATCTTGTTGAGCATAGCTCGAATGTTTACATAATTGATAAAGACATGATTGTTCAAAGGATTATAGCAAATGGATTGCCTAGCGACGAGATTACAAAAGCTATTAAAAAGCTCATTGACTAATCATACTTAATATACTTGAACCTAGGATCATCTGGCGTACCTTCTAGTGTATTATCCTCATTAGCTGGATTCCATTGAATCACCTCTTCAATTCTTTTTGCCAATATAAAGTCTTTATCGGTTATGCCTTTAGCAGCATGATTCTGTAATTTAACTATCACAAAAGCGTACGATGCAGATATATCCGGATGATGCCATGCAGCTTCTGCTAGATGGCCAATTGTGTTAATGACCATCAAAGTTCCTTTCCAGCCACTAGTTTTATATTTTCTTCTTATCCAGCCGTTTTCAAAATACCAGTTCCCTAAATGTTCTTCTAAGTACTTTTTAATCTCTTCATCTGAGTATGTCTTTTCGTCACTCATTTTATCCTCCAAATTGATAATTGAAATTGTCTGCTATGACAGCAATCTTTTCAAGATGTATATTTATCTATTAAAGATAGCATATTTGATAGTATTTTTTACTTTTTAGTAGTACTCTGTGGGTATGGAGAAAGAGAAATACCCACAATTTTTTAACAGAATAAAGTGCTAGCTTTTATATGTATGTGAATACATTTTATCGAGATTAATTATGCCGAAACTTACAAATGAAATAATTGACAACACTGTGATTAAGCCTTCTGATTATAGGTTAACTGATGGTTCTGGTCTGACAATAATTATAAGAAAAAATGGCAATAAACACTGGCAGTTTCGCTATCATGTCTATGAGTCAGGTAAAAGGAAAGAGAGAATATATTCGCTAGGTGAATATCCATCTGTAAGCATTGAACAGGCTAGGTCAGAACATAAACAGCTGAAAGATAAACTTTCAAATGGAATAGATATTCAAACGCTCAAGAATAAGCAAAAATTAACAAGTAATGACAAGGTCCCCTCGTTTCTGGAATTAGCTAGAGAGAAGAAGTTTAAAAAAAATAAAAAACTGAGAAATAGAGGGAGGAAAGTAAACTTTAATATCCGAGATGACTTAATTAAGTTGTTACAAACTGAAAATTATAGAAGAGATCACCTGATAGAATACCTTCATAAAATTCAAGATTCAAAAGGCCACATAAACGAGGAATATATGTCAGCTCTAGCGAACTTGATGGGAATTTCTCAAACTGAAGTATATGAGGTTGCAACATTTTATCATCACTTCGATATCATAAAGACTGGCGATACAATACCACCATCACTCACTATAAGAGTATGTGACTCAGTGAGCTGTGAAATTAATGGGGCAAATGAATTAGCGCAAAATCTCGATGACTATTATAAAGGTACTATAAGAGTTCAAAAAGTTCCATGTATCGGAAGATGTCAACATGCTCCTGTTGCTGTTGTAAAATTTAATCCAGTAGATAATGCAAATCTCAAAAATGTAAAACAAGCTGTTGATGCTGGTGACTATCTTGCTACAGTGCCTAACTATATAAATATGGATGAATATATAAAGAATGGTGGATATCAATCGTATGAAAAATTAACTGGTAATGAGGTAGAACAAGAGCGTGTATTAAAAGAACTTGAAAATTCTAATTTAAGAGGATTAGGTGGCGCAGGATTTCCTGCAGGCAGAAAATGGCGCATATTAAAAGAACAAAGTTCTCCTAGACTATTAGCTGTCAATATAGATGAAGGCGAACCTGGAACTTTCAAAGATAGATTCTATTTAGAAAGTGATCCTCATAGATTTTTTGAGGGTATGCTCATGGCGTCTAAAGTAGTAGGAATTGATAAAATTTACATATATTTAAGAGATGAATACGCTGCTGTCAGAACTATTATGATAGATGAGATAGAAAAAATTAGAAATAAGTTTCAAAATACTATTCCTGAAATAGAACTAAGACGAGGTGCGGGCGCTTACATATGTGGGGAAGAATCAGCAATGATAGAATCAATTGAAGGTAAAAAGGGGATGCCAAGACTTCGACCACCTTTTGTAGCACAAGTAGGTTTGTTTGGGAGACCAACGCTAGAACATAATATGGAAACTCTCTATTGGGTTAGAGATATTGCTGAAAAAGGGGCTAAATGGTTTACATCATACGGTCGTAATGGAAGAAATGGACTCCGGTCTTTTTCTGTAAGTGGAAGAGTTAAGAAACCAGGGGTACATTTAGCTCCTGCAGGGATTACGGTTAAAGAGTTAATTGAAGAGTACGCTGGCGGGATGCTAGATAATCATAAGTTTTATGCTTATTTTCCTGGGGGTGCCTCAGGAGGAATATTGCCTGCAAGCATGTGTGACATACCCCTTGACTTCGATACTCTAAATGAATACGACTGTTTCATAGGCTCAGCAGCGATTATTATATTATCTGATCATGACAAAGTAGTTAAAGCAGCGTCAACAACTATGAGTTTTTTTGAGCATGAATCTTGTGGAAAATGCACGCCGTGCAGGGTTGGCACTTCTAAAGCTACTAAATTAATGAAACAAGAAAAATGGAATATCAAACTTCTAAATGATTTAGCAAATGTTATGTCAGATTCATCAATATGCGGTTTAGGTCAAGCTGCATCGAACCCTTTAAAGTCTGTACTAAAACATTTTCCTAAGGAGATAAAAGAATGAGTGCAAATCCAGAAGACATTGTACAACAACCGTTAGTTTCACTAAAAATTAATGGAAAAACTTTTTTTGGCAGTCCTGACGAAACAATACTAGATGTTTCAAAACGTAACAATATTGAAATACCGCATCTTTGTTTCAAAGAAGGGATGAGACCTGATGGTAACTGCAGGGTATGTATGGTTGAAATAGAAGGGGAAAGGGTTCTCCAACCTTCATGTGTAAGAACTATAAATGAAGGAATGATTGTAAATACTACTTCTGATAGAGTGCTTCATTCTCAAAAATTAGTTTTAGAACTTTTAACAGCTGATGTTTCTGAAGATGTTTATAATAAGGATAGCGAACTCTCAAATTGGGCAAAGAAACTTCAAATTCAAACCCATCGATTCCCAGCTCAAATTCAAGATAAACATGATACAAGCCATCCGGCCATAGCGGTGAACCTTGATGCTTGTATTCAATGCACGAGGTGTGTTCGAGCTTGCCGAGAAGAACAAGTTAATGATGTAATTGGATATGCTCATAGAGGATATAAATCTGAAATCGTTTTTGATATAAATGATCCAATGGGTGATAGTACCTGTGTTGGTTGTGGTGAATGCGTTCAAGCTTGTCCAACAGGCGCATTGATGCCTTCTAAAGAAGTTGGATTATCAATACCTGATAAAAAAGTAGAGAGCGTTTGCCCGTATTGCGGTGTTGGCTGTCTACTAACATTCAATGTAAAAAACGACAAAATACTCTACACAAATGGGCGAGATGGTCCAGCGAATTTAAGTCGTCTATGTGTGAAAGGACGGTATGGTTTTGATTATATAAACAATGAAGGGAGATTAACTAAACCATTAATTCGTAAAAAAGGAGTTTCTAAAAATATTGATGTGGCTAGTTTTGATTTCAAAAATATTACTGAAATCTTTGAAGAGACAACATGGGATAATGCTTTAAACATCGCATCTGAAGGATTCAATAATATTAAATCAGATTTAGGTCCAAATGCACTTGCTGGATTTGGTTGTGCAAAAGGCTCTAACGAGGAAGCATACTTATTTCAAAAGCTTATAAGAACTGGTTTTAACACAAATAATGTAGATCACTGTACTAGATTATGTCATGCTTCTTCGGTAGTTGCTTTGTTAGAAATGATAGGCTCTGGCGCTGTTTCTAATCAAGTTGCGGATGTAACTGAAGCCGAAGTAATAATTATTATTGGATCAAACCCAACGGTTAATCACCCAGTAGCAGCTACATTTATGAAGAATGCTGCAAAAGAAGGAAAAAAATTAATAGTAATGGATCCTAAGCAAGTAGAAATAGCAAGGCATGCAACTCATTTTCTACAGTTTAAACCCGATACTGATGTTGCATTACTTAATGCGATTATGAAATCTATTATAGATCAAGATTTAGTAGATAGCGATTTTATAAAAAACAGAACGAAAGATTTTGAAAATTTAAAAAACCATCTTAAAGATTATACTCCGGAAAAAATGTCAAAGATTTGCGGAATATCAGTTAGAAAAATTAATGAGATTGCAAAAATATATGCAACTTCACCTGCTTCTATAATTTTTTGGGGGATGGGTATTTCACAACATATACATGGAACTGATAATGCTAGAGCACTAATATCTCTATCACTTATGACCGGTCAAATAGGCAGGCCTGGAACTGGTCTGCACCCATTGAGAGGACAAAATAATGTTCAAGGCGCGTCTGATGCAGGATTAATACCTATGGTCTTTCCTGATTATCAAAGAGTCGATGACCCTAAAATAAATAAATTCTTTGAAAGTTTCTGGAATACAAAGTTAGATACTAATCCTGGTCTCACAGTTGTAGAGATAATGGACCAGGTAATAGCAAAAAAACTTACAGGATTATACGTAATGGGAGAAAACCCAGCTATGTCTGATCCAGATTTAAACCATGCTCGCAAAGCACTATCATCATTGAGACACTTGGTAGTACAAGATATATTTATAACAGAAACCGCGTTGTTTGCAGATGTAATACTTCCGGCGTCTGCATTCCCTGAAAAAACTGGTTCTTTTACCAACACTGATAGAAGAGTTCAACTTGGTAGACAAGCTGTGAATCCTCCGGGTGATGCAAAACAAGATCTATGGATAATTCAAAAAATAGCACACGGCATGGGTCTCAAATGGGATTATACTGGTCCAAAAGATGTATTTGAAGAAATGAGACGTTGCATGCCTAGCATATCTGGCATCAGTTGGGATAGACTTGAATCAGAACATTCTGTGACATATCCTTGTACTTCTAAAAATGATCCCGGACAACCAATTATATTTACAGAAGACTTCCCTACAAAAGATGGGTTAGCTACCTTCAAACCTTCTCCATTTATTAATGCTGATGAACTCCCTGATAATGAGTATGAATATATACTGATAACCGGCAGACAATTAGAGCACTGGCATACAGGATCGATGACAAGGCGTGCTAGCATGCTAAACGAAATAGAACCTGACCCAATTTCTAACATGTGTTTGCAAGATATGCAAAAAATTGGGGTTAAGGAAGGCGACCTAATTAGTGTAGAGTCAAGGAGAGGAAAAATTAATGTGTATGTAAGAAGAGATGATGGTCTTCAACAAGGACAAATATTCATTCCATTTTGTTATGTGGAATCTGCAGCTAACTTATTAACTAATGCAGCATTAGACCCAGATGCAAAAATACCTGAATTTAAATTCTGTGCAGTAAAAATTAAAAAATCAAATTTAAACTGATAAGTATGCATAATACTAAATCACTTGAAGAGTATGTATCAGATATACAACAAAAAATTCAAACTAAAAATTACTCTGGTGCTCTAAACTCAATAAATGAAGCTCTAAAAACATATCCCTCTAACCCAAAGCTATATATTAACGGCGGTAACATTTACAAATATTTTGGTGATTTAGTTAGTGCAGAAAAATATTTTTCTCTTGCGTTGTCCTATCATAAATCTAAAGAAGCATATAATAATCTATCAGTTATATTTTTAGAGCAAAATCTTGTCTCAAAAGCTATAGAATATGCCAGATATGCTGTCAATTTAGATCAAACTTATATTGATGGAAACTATAATCTAGGATTGGCTTTAGAAAGAGAGGGAAATTATGACGAGGCCCTGCTCTATGCAAAAAAAGTATCTTCCCTTGATGAGAATAACTGTCGAGCCTGGGTTCTTTTATACCGCATATGTCAAAATATTTGTAACTGGGATAGCATTGATGAATTAAAATTAAAACTCGATAAATTTATTGGCGATGGAATTGAGCATCCATTTTTAAATATTTCAAGAGATGATAGTGAAGCAAATAACTATAAAATTGCAAAAGCATGGGGAGGAAAGGGTAATCTAAAAGAACCTGATGTAAAAATCAATAAATTAATAAGTTCAAGCGATAAAATTAGACTGGGATACATTTGTGGTGAAATGAAAAATCATCCTACATATCACCTCATAAAAAATCTGTTCAAACATCATAATAGTGATATGTTTGATATCTTTATATTTTCATATGATCATGATAAAGAATGTTTTGATAATTTGAAAAATGAAAAGTACGAAATAATCGATATTAATAATTGCGATGATGAGGAATCTATTAAAAAAATATGTGATTTTAATCTTGATATCTTAATAGATTTATCAATACTTATTTCAAATAATAAGCAACGAATTATAAAATCTAGACCTGCTAAAAAAATCATATCATATTTAGGATATCCGGGAACATCTGGATTATCATGCTATGACTATATCATAACTGATAAAATTGTAACTCCAGAGTTGCAACAAAAATATTATACTGAAAAATTTCTATATCTTTCAAAATCATATCAAGTAAATGATGGGGTTAAGCCAACAATAAAAAATGCAAAGAAATCTGATTTTGATTTACCAGACAAATCAATCTTGCTTGGTTCATTTAATCAGGCTTTTAAAATAACTCAGGATGTTTTTAATGTCTGGCTAAAAATTCTTAGTTCTATACCACATTCATATTTATGGATATTGGAAGATAACCGCTTTGCAAAAGATAATCTCATAAATTATGTTAAGAAAAGTGGCCTTGATGCACAAAAATTAATATTTGCACCCAGAGTATCTAGACAATTACATTTAGAGAGAATATCTCTATGTAATGTTGCACTAGATACAACTATATATAATGGTCATACAACAACAATAGATTTAATTCAGTCTCTTGTTCCTGTAGTAACTTTAGAAGGCAATCATTTTGCTTCACGTGTAAGCTCAAGTTTATTAAAATCTTTAGGACTTGATGAGTTAGTTACAAAAAACCTTGATGATTATCAAAAAAAAGTCATTCAAGTATGTACAGATGAGTCATATGCAAAGATTATTAAAGATAAATTACTCGATGAAACAATAAGTAGTAATCTTTTTGATTTAGAGTATTTTACTAAAGACCTAGAAATGAAATTATTAAGTATTTTTAAGAATTAACTGATTTCCAAGATACTTCCTTTGCATCATGATTTGGTTCAATATCATGTACCCGGATAAATTCAACATTATGATATGAAGCTATGGAAGATATAACTAAAGATGCTATTTTCAAATCATCATCTGCAATTTCACTGAAAAGATGCTTTGAAAATCTTTTGTTACTTGCGCCTATGCAAACGCGATTAAAGTTTTTGACTAATAAATCTATTTTATTAATAATCTTAATATTATCTTTACCTGATTTTCCAAAACAAATACCAGGATCTATAATTATATTTTTGATGTCAATCCCATTTTTTAGTGCTTGATTTATTCTACTTCGAAAGTATGTTTCAATATGCCTGATAATATCATCAGAATTTATAGTATCTTTTGATAAGTGTTCTAATGGCATGTGTGTGAGTATTATTTGAGTATTAGCACGAGATACAATGTCAAACATATTCCTGTCATGAATCCCTGACGACACATCATTGATAATATCAACTCCTAATTCAATTGCTTTCTCAGCAACCAAGCTAGACCTAGTGTCTATACTAATCATGGATTTTTTATGATTTAGTTTAATATATTTTATTATAGGAAGTATCCTATCAAGTTGCTTGCTGCTATCAACTTCTTCAAAACCTGGTTTAGTAGACTCAGCCCCTATATCAATAACATCGCATCCTTGTAAAATCATCTGATCTACTCTCTTTAAAGCATCAGTGTTATTAATATATTTGCCACCATCCGAAAAACTATCTTCTGTGATGTTTAATATACCAATAATTTTACTTTTCTTAATCATACGTATAGTCTATTTTATATGTTACTATTTCATCTTTAACATCTATGGCCATTAAATCATATGCCATTTCAACTTTATAATCTTGTTCAACAGAATTATTAATTTTTTCAAGTATACTCTCTGGTGTGGTTCCACCAAGAGCTAAAATATGTGTTAGCACAGTATATTTTGGCATCACTTTTTCTATAATTTTTATCATTTCTGAAGGAGTAGTATGATAATTCATTAGGCCTTTAACTTTATCATTTTGAGAGATTAAACTATCGGGCGCGTCTGCTATTTCATGTATCAACAAATCACAATTTTTAGCATATTTAATTAGATTTTCAGAGTAATTTGTATCTCCAGAAATTATCACTACTTTGTCTTTATAATGAATTTTATAACCGAAAGAATCTTTAACACCGCCTCCATGGTCAACTCTAAATGCAATTACTCTAAATACATCATCTTCGAAAACTAATCCTTCATTGATTTCATAAATTTTTGTATTTAAACCATCAATTTTATGGCTTTCAGGCGGTACAGTCCTAATGTTTATATCTTCATCAAAGGCTTCTTTTACATTTCTTATAAATTTATTTGTGCCAATTGGGCCAAAAATTTCAAGCGGGCTATGTCTTCGGTAAATCCATCCTGTCATTAAAATATCGGGTAAACCTAAAATGTGGTCAGAATGTAAATGAGTCAAAAATACTCGATCGATATCAGCTATGTTAATTCCTGCCTGTGAAAGCCTTATTGTTGCGCCTCTTCCAGCATCGAACAAAAGCTTTCTCTCTCCCGTTTCAACTAAAATGCTCTGGCTAAACCTGTTAATATCTGGTCTAGGTGTCCCCGAGCCAAGTACTACTACTCTCATAACATCTGCCATCAGAGAGGCTGAAAAAAAGTATATTATAATAAAAGAGAATCTCATCGTGTAACCAGTTATTTTGTAATATAATTTAACAGATAATGGCTACCAATAAAACAAAAAGACCTGTTATAACTAAGTCTTCTAGGCCTGCTACTGAAATTGTTGAGGTTAGAGATGAATATGATGAAGTAAGATCATTTCCTATTACAGGTGAACTTCCTCTTACTATATATGTAAATAAAAAAGAGGTTGTAACTCTTATGACTCTAGGACACTATCCAGAATCCCTTGTTATTGGATATTTACGAAATCAAGGCTTTATCAATAATTTAACAGACTTAGATTCAGTACAAGTTGATTGGGATACTAATTCAGCAGCTGTCGTAGCAAGCATTGATCTTGCAAAATTAGAAAATAAACTTACTCATAAAGTTGTTACCTCTGGGTGTGGACAGGGAACTACTTTTGGTGGTATTTGGGATGATTTAAAAAAGAAAAATTTAAATACATCAAAAATAAAACAATCTACAATATATAAAATTTTAAAAATTTTACATGATAAAAATGAAATATATAGAAAATCAGGCGCAGTACATGGTTGCGCTTTGTGTGATCACAATGAGGTAATTGACTTTGTAGAAGATGTTGGAAGACATAATGCGGTTGATGCAATAGCTGGTAATATGTGGTTAAATAATATCGATAGCGACAATAAAATTTTCTATACTACTGGTAGATTAACATCGGAAATGGTCATTAAAGTTGCTCAAATGAATATATCCTATCTCATCTCAAGATCTGGCATTACCCAAATGGGATTAAATGTATCTAAAGAAACAGGCGTGACATTAATAGGTAGAGCTAAAGGGAGGCATTTCTTGGTTTACAATGGCTCAAAAAATATTGAGTATGACGCTAAGCCCAATCCAAGACGTGAAGGTTCTTCCGATATATGGCAGAGAAGATAATTCTGGATTCATATTTTTTTAAAACTATGAAGTCATCTTATTTGTAATCGATCCAATTCCTTCTATTTCAATGCTAATCACATCGCCTTCATTCATTGGGCCTAAGCCTGCATTTGTGCCACATGCTATTATATCGCCTGGATATAAACTCATATCCTTAGATAAATAACTTACAATTTCAAATACGTTAAAAAACATGTCGTTTGTATTGTAATCTTGCACAATTTTTCCATTGAGTGTTGACATAACTTGAAGATTCATCGGATTAATATCCGTTACAATGCCTGGTCCGAATATACCAAATGTATCGAAGCTTTTAGATCTAGTCCATTGATCAAAGGTCGGGTCTTTTTTAACTAAATCCATACCGGTTACGTCATTTATACATGTGTATCCAAAAATATAATTATTAGCCTCACTAGTTTCTATATCTTTGCAATGCTTACCAATGACTATACCTAATTCGCCCTCATAAAATATTGCTTCACTGTAAAATTTTGGTCGCAATATATCACCTTTAGGCTGAAGAATACTAGATATTGATTTATTTAAATATAGTGGGTTATTTGGTTTTGATAGTCCTTTTTCATCAGCTAAAGTTTTATAGTTATTCCATAGTGCTATCATTTTTGATGGGTTGCATGGATTCAGCCGAACAATATCCTTCTCGTTTATTGTGATATCTGTGAGTTTTGGATTAGTAAAAATATCACCTTCATAAACACTGATATTACCGTTACTTCTAGTGCCAATTTTTTCTTTATTATCATGTTGAAATCTAATCCAAGTCGCCATTATTTTATAATTCCTATAATTAAGTTAGAATAATTATATTGTGTAATATAATTTAGGCTTATTCTAAACTAGAAATAATGATAAAACAAAATAAAAAAGTACTTATTATAAGATGCGGTCTATTAGGAGATACTATAGATGCTACATCAGTCATAGAACCACTAATAGAGATATATGGGTCTGGTATAGAAATTCATTGGGTATCAAAACCAGGTATTGGTGACTTATTTAAATATGATAGTAGAATTAAAAAAGTCTATAAACTTAGACATACTAAACTTCCGTTTTTTTTAAACATTGATAAATTTGAAGTAATCTTCAACTCTATCTTTGAGCCATACGATTTGATACTGAATTTAGAAATAGGTAAAAAATTTAATGATATTGTCAGATTCTCTAGAGCATCAGTAAAAATAGGTATGCCATATCAATATATACCTGATGATATTTTCAAAGAGCATCGTGTTGAACATCAGTTAAGAATACTTGATAAACACAGTAAAAAATACAATCGAGAAGAAGCCTCGCCATCTATTGTCGGAGCCGATGAGCATGACATTTCAAAAAAGTTTAATATACCTAAATCATATATAGTTTTATGTCCAACAAATAGTCATATCGGAAACAAGAATCATCGTGGATATAGATCATGGCCAGAAAAAAACTGGAAAGATTTAATAAGTAAAGTTCTTGATAAAACTCAACTTAATATTCTCCTTGTTGGCAATAAAGATGAAAAGAAATATTTCAAAACTTTTTATCCTTTACCAAATAGAGTGTTTGATTTAGCTGGGTTAACTACTATTCCAGAACTTATAGCTATAATGAAAATGTCTCAATGTGTTGTGGCAACAGATAGTGGCAGTGTTCATGTAGCAGGTGCAGCAGCAAAAAATGTAATTTCAATTCATGGGCCAACTAATCATCATCAGTCAGCTCCTTATAGTACAAAAAATAATAATGTGAAAATAGTTTCTCTTAAATTACCATGTAGTCCTTGTTATGATACAGACGTGATTTTAGACTGTAAAACTAACCGATGTATGCAAGAACTCGATGCATCATATGTAATGAATATGATATATGAACTTAATCTTTAGTGATTTTAGATGATAAATATCTTTCAATATATTGGAAATAATTCTCATCATGTTTCTTTTTAAAGCCGGTATCTTCGATAATCTCTACCAAGTCTTTCAGTCGCTTCTCTATTTTTGCAGAAATCTTTGAGGATTTATTTATATCTATAATAAATAATATCAAAATAAAGACAAGTATAGGAAACATGATTTGCGCTGTCGTGCTATATGCAAATATGAATTGAGTATAATAATTTATATCCATAATTAATTAATAGGTGGTAAGTTAAGTTTTTTTCTCATTTCTATATCAATATTATCTTCAATAATTTCATCTTCTTGTCTAGCTTTTGACAATGAAATATTATTTTCTTCATATTTTTTCCATAAAGTAATTCTTTTTGCTATCGAAGACATGACTGCCTCAAAGTGTGCTAACTGTGCTTTACTCATCTCCTCCTTGAATGGTACTAATGGCTTCTGACTATTCTGCCTACAGGTATAATATTTCGAGGATTCAAACACTGTCATGCCTTGAAGTGATAATTTTTCCCTTCTTGCTATTCCTTCCTCTGAAAACTCACATTGTATTGAGAGATTGTATGCTTTAGATCTTGCTTCTGCAAAATTATATTCTGGAAATCTGTATGAAATTAAATCATCTATTAGATTATTTTTATAAGCAATATCTTTATCCATATTACTACTCAAAACAACTCTAATTTCATTATTACCAACAGGCATGTCTCTGATAAATAAGAATTCATTATATATTCTTGTTACATATTCACCATTTATAAATAGTTTGCCATAACCGGTCCATGTATTATCATTTTTAAGATCTTGGTCAGGAGTTAATGTAAAGTTTTTTACAATAGTTTGAAGCTGAAAAAATGGGCCGATTTTATGCAATTTAATATCTATTTCTGGTATTTTTTCTTGTTGAACCTCTAGTTTAGGGTTGTAATAATTCTTCCAAAATTCAATTCTCTCATCCTGGCCTTCATGAGCAAAAACTATCGAGTGTAGCAGAAAAATAATTATTGTTATTAAAATCTTCATTTTTTATTAATAGTATCAATATGAAAACCAATTTCTCCCTTTTGATTATCATTAAAATAATATTTTAGAGTTTTTTCAATGACAGTGAAAGCTAATTCACCCCAAGGTATGTCATTTTTATCAAAAAGTTTAACTTCCAAACTCTCAATACCAGCAGAATATTTCCCATCGACTAATTCGCCAACATGCATCATATATATCTGACTTATATGTGGTAAGTTACAAATTAAAAATAATTTGACATTCGTTGCTTGTGCGCCAGCTTCTTCTTCGGTCTCCCTCAATGCGCCTTCCAACACGGTCTCATTATTTTCCATAAAACCTGCGGGTAAAGTCCAGTATCCAGAGCGTGGTTCTGTTGCTCTTTTGCATAATAGTATTTTTCCTTCCCATGTTAATAAACAGCCTGCAACAACTTTAGGATTTTCATAAAAAATCATCTCACAATTATCACATATAGTTCTCTCACGATTGTCATCCTTGGGTATCTCTTTGCGGAATTTTTGCTTTATTAATTTGTTTTTCGTAATATTTTCTTTCACAGGATGCCTTTAGTGATATGCATCCCCAAGGGGAGTCGAACCCCTGTTGCCGAGATGAAAACCCGGTGTCCTAGGCCTCTAGACGATGGGGACATATATCTTTAACACAATTGGTTTTATGCGTTTATTATAACCATATATTTGATAAATTGATAATAAATATTAATATCAATATCTGTATGGTCTCTCCTTATTGTAACATTAAGTCTACATGGAGAGAGGGAGATTCGAAACCTTGAAATATTACTATATGCCCACATTATTGAAATTGAAGAGGATGCATGAATAGGTCCTCAAAATAACTTTGCTTTAATTAGGAGGTTGAGATGAATAATAGATCAGTATCTATTTTTAATAAACTAAGACCAGTAAGTGTTGGCTTTGATTCAATTTTTGATAATTTTGAATCAATGTTTAATGATGATTTTTTTGATTTAGCACCATCATTTGCTACAAATTATCCACCATATAATATTGTTAAATCTGGGGATAATAAATATGATATAGAACTTGCGCTAGCGGGTTTCAATAAAAAAGACATAGATGTATCTGTTCAAGATGGACTATTAACTATAGAAAGTCGGGATAACAATGCTGAGTCTAATAATGATACCCATGATGAATTGTTACATCAGGGTATTTCAAAAAGATATTTTAGGAAAACATTCACTATTGCTAATGATGTAGAGATAAAAGGAGCTGAACTAAAAGATGGTCTTCTGAGAGTTTCTATGGAAAGAGTGATTCCTGATGAGAAAAAGAGACGCGTCATTGACGTTCTTTAAATATAACGGCGAGTTTATTCTCGCCGTTTTTTTTAGTTTAAGTATTCATGAAAGTTTCTCAAACGTTTTAAAGTATTAGTTTTCTTAAGTGTAAAACATAATTCATCAATAGAAGGTGCTTTGAGCTTAGCTGTAAGACCAAAACGAATAACTGGGCCAATATCTTTAAATTTAAGATTCATATCATTACAGACTTCTTTAATTGAATTACTAATATCTTCTTTAGCTTGAAAATCATTTTTTTCAAGTTTTTCTATGGTATTTGAAAGAATTCTTCTTGATAAATCAACTTTTATACCTTTAAAATTACTCAAGTCATACTTAAGTTCATCATGAAAATAATGAGTTATTCCTGCAGCTATATTTTTTAAATTATAATCTCTATCAATTCCTAAATTTAATATAGTTTCTAGATATTCTCTATCCTCTACTTTGACGCCTAAAGAATCTAAATAAGGAATAATCATGTCTGCAACATCTTTAATTTCTTTATTTTTTATATAATGTTGGTTTAACCAATTAAGTTTATCATAGTCAAATATAGCAGATGACTTTGTAACGTTATGTATAGAAAATAATTTTACTAACTGATCAATAGTAAAAAACTCTTCATCTTTATGAGACCATCCTGTTTTTGCAAGGTAATTAATTAATGCCTCAACAAGATATCCATCCTCTAGAAAGTTATTTATATTCACCGCACCATGTCTTTTTGACAATCTTTTTCCATCACTTCCATGAATCATTGGTAGATGACCAAATTTTGGCGGCTTATAACCAAGAGCATTGAATAAGTTAATTTGGATAGCAGTATTACTAAGATGATCATCACCTCTAATTACATGAGTTATTCCCATTTCTGCATCATCAACAACAGATGTCAAATTATACGTAGGTACACCATTTGAACGTAATATGACAACATCATGGAATGTTTCAGGGTCAAATGTGATATCATCATGCACCATGTCTTTTAACGTTATACTTTTTTCAGTAGAGTTCTTAAACCTAATTACATGTCCAGGCTTATTAAGTCTGTTATCATATTGAATATTTAAATCCGTATCCTTTGTCTTTTCATTAACCTCAATCTTGTCATAGTAAGCTGATTTAGATTCAAGTAAAGCTTCAATATGATCTATATAAATATTAAATCTCTTTGATTGATATGTAACTTCGTCGTCGGATTCAAGTCCAAGTAAATTAAGAGCAGAAATTATTGAGTTACAATACTCATCTGTGCTTCTAGTGGTATCTGTATCATCTATTCTTATACAAAAACTGCCTCCCTGGTTTTTTGCAAAGAGCCAAGAAAATAGTGCTGTTCTGACTCCACCTATATGAAGCCATCCTGTAGGGCTTGGCGCGAATCTAGTTTTTATCATATTTATAACGTCATTTTAAAATCTTCTACTAATGCACCGGGTAATGTTGATGTGGCGGTCGACCTCTCTTCATAAGTACTCGAATCCATTATTAACTGTTGTTTATCTGTTAAATCAATTAATTTATCACCAAATATATTATATACCGTTTCATCGAACCTCATGGTATTTATTGGTCCTTGAAATTCTCCATCACTCACTTTAAAACAACCAAATCTTGTTAGCCCCCTAATTCTTCCATTATTTCTATCAGAAAAGTTCAGATACCATAGATTACTAATATATATACCATTATTGAGTGAATTGAGTATTTCATCAGATTTAATACTACCCTCTTTTAGTTCTATTGAAACAGGTGACTCATAATACTCTGCCGCATTATGATTTACAGAATACTCTAATGCCGATCTCGGTGAAATCAAGGATTTTTTATATTCACCATCTACAATAAGTTCTGTAATATCTGGTTTAATAAAACCATCAGAATGGAATTTCGGAGAGATACCATTTGTAAGATTTTCAACAAAAGTTATTTTTTTATCGAAAAATTTGTCTCCCTTACACATCTGGTGTAATGGGCTTGTACCAATTTTATTAGCTTTATAACTAAACCCACCCCAAGACATCATATCTATAATTTCATTTAACGCAGATGGTGATAGATATACCTTATACTCTCCTGGCTTTATAGACTGTTCTTTATTATCTAGGACATTAAGTTTTTCGATGCTTTCGCTAAAAAGGCTACTAAATCTATTGTCATCCCAGATTTGGTCAGAGTAATTTTGTTTTATTGCTTTACCGCTCTGAGTATAAATTGACCAATCAAAATTAAAAGATTCACTATCATGCCAATTAAATTGACCCATAGAGTTAGCAAAGCCTCTAGCTATCGAACCACTTGATAGTATACCAACTAGATCTAAGTTTTTAGCACTATGAAGAATACTATTTGTTATTGAATATTTATCAATGGTTGCTGACTTTGGACTCTCTAATGTTGAGTTAATATTTTTTTCATAAATAAGATATGGATCATTGGGTAATTCAGGAATTTCTCTTCTTAAAAAACCCAATGTTCTTCGTAAAATCAAAATATCCTTATCATATTCAGAGCTAAGTCTAATAACTGATGTTAGTGTCTTTCTATTAAGAATAAGATTAAGTGTGAGTGTGATTTGTTCTACATTTCCTGGTTGTCTTATTTTGCCATGATTAAACCTAACAAAATCAGTTTTTTCCATATCTAGGTTTAAAATAAGTATTTCATTAGGCTCAAGGTTATTAAAGAGCTCTTGTGAGATTTTTTTAAAATAATCCTTCACTACATTCCTCCGAAGACATCAATATTTTTAAATAGACATGTTGGAGTAGAATGACCAACAAAAATAGTTTGGTTAGGCTCTCCTTTGCCACAATTGGAAGTTCCTAAAATTCTATTAGTATCTTTATTACCTACCTTAATTAGGTTCTGCCAAAATGTTTTTGTAATACCTCTATAATTTGGGTTTTTAACTACACCGCATAATTTTCCATTTTTGATTAATGTCCCTTTTTCACAACCAAATTGAAATTTATTTCTATGATCATCTATTGACCATGAATTATTTGTCTCTAGTAAAATCCCTTCTTCAATACATGAAATCATCTCATCAAAACTATCATTTCCTGGCTCTAGGTTAATGTTTCCCATTCTATCTATTGGCGGTCTATTCCAACTCGAAGCTCTTGAGCAGGCTACATAATCTAAATCACTCCTTTGACTAGAAAATAAACTGCCAATTGGCCTAATTAACAGTCCATTTTTTATTAGATATTTTTTTTCCGCATTAGTACCATCATCATCAAAATTATAACTGGCCAATTCCGTTTCCATAGATGGATTAAATGTGACATTAAGAATGTCTGATCCATATTTATATTTACCAAACATATCTGGTGATACAAAACTTGAGCCAGCATAATTACGCTCATCACCTAATATTCTATCCAGCTCTAGCGGGTGCCCTATTGATTCATGTATTTGCAAGATCATCTGGTCAGGCGCGATAAGAGCATCTGTCATCATATTTTTACAGTTAGGAGCTTTTGATAACTCAACAGCCTCTTCTGCTAAACTGCCTGCTTTTTCAATCATATCAATACTATCAATAAAATCATATCCAACTTGTCTTGCATGTGCATGACCACCAAATGTTCTTGTTTGAATTTCTTTTTTATGCTCAGCAGAGACTATAATCTGAGGTAATAAATAAGATATCTTTTGTCTTACATGTGATTCATTTGTATCTAAAAATAAAGTCTCTATCTTATTAAATCTTGTACTCGCACCCCAGTTAGATATAGTCGGTTTAGATTTTAAAGCCTTGTTTACATTCAATAAATAATCTGCTTTGTCCTTAGTTGATACTTGCGCCCAATGTTCATCAGCATTTGTATAATAATTTCCGGCTTGGCTTTTAATTTGTTTGAAATCAGGTATGAATGTTAATTTGTTTTTTGAAAATTCTGCCCAATCTTGAGCAGACTTAACTGCATCCATAATACCTTCTTTTGAAAGATTGCTTGTTCCAGCATAGCCATATCCTCCCTGATGTATAATAGTGACCATTAATCCATCATCTTCAGATATAATAATAGGTTCAACAACACCTCTAGTAGCAGATATGATATTTGTATACTTGCTTACAAAACGGAATGAACAGTAATCAACACTAGGAAGTAAAGGTTTAACGTGGTTTATAAAATCATCTTTCATGGTAGAATGATATTATAACACCTGGTTATTAGTATGCATAATGTTTACCCACTAATAAAGAAATCTAATTTCCCTATAATTTATAGGGGGTCTTTAAAAACCCTTCAAGTTAATTTAGGCTATAAATGCAACCAGTCATGTCTTCATTGTCATGTGAATGCCGGGCCTAAAAGAAAAGAAATGATGTTAAAAACAACAATGGATGATGTTTTAAATTTTATCGATGAATTTAACATCTCTACCATAGACTTAACTGGCGGAGCTCCAGAACTAAATAGTGACTTTGAATATTTAGTTTCTCAAGCAAGAATCAGAAAATGTCATGTTATTGATAGATGTAATTTAACAATATTATTAGAGCCAAATAAACAACATTTATTTGAATTTTTCTATGATAACCAAGTAGAAATAATTGCTAGCTTGCCATGTTATGAAGAGAAAAATGTTGACTCACAACGAGGAAAAAATGTCTTTAGCAAAAGCATAGAAAGCCTAAAAAAATTGAATAGATTGGGCTATGGCTTTTCAGAAAATCATAAACTTAATTTGGTTTATAATCCTCTAGGCCCATATTTACCCAGTTCGCAAAAAATCTTAGAGAAACAATATAAACTTAAATTAAAAATTAATCATGGCGTCGTATTTAATAATTTATATACACTGACTAACATGCCTATCTTAAGATTTGGGAGTACTCTGATATCTAATAATAGGTTTAATGAGTATATGAAACTCTTAAAAGATAATTTTAATAACGAATCAGTTGAAAAACTTATGTGTAAATCACTTATTAGTGTAGATTATCAAGGCTATGTATATGATTGTGATTTTAATCAAATGTTAGGAATAAATATGAGTAATATACAAAAAAAACATATTACTCAGTATGGTAAAATTAATTCATGTCGTAAAATTAATACCGCAGATCATTGTTATGCTTGTACAGCTGGATCTGGGAGTAGTTGTGGTGGGTCATTAACTTAAATCATATAATCATGATATCTATAATAATACCTACCAGAAATGAAGAAAGAAAAATAGTTACTACGCTTAGATGCCTTCAGGAAATTCGTAAAAAGAAAATATGCGAAATCATCTGTATTGATGGTTCTAGTATCGATAAAACAATAGAAAAAGCTCACAATCTAACTGATATTATATTGAAGCATCAACCATGTCGTTCGTTGCAGTTAAATATTGGTGCTAGTGTCGCCTCCGGTGAAATACTTCTTTTTTTACATGCGGATACAACAATATCACCTGAAGAAATTATCAATTTAAATAATGGTATTAATAAAATAAAATGGGGCTTTTATAAAATAAAATTTGATAGTAAAAAAATACAATTTAAAATTCTAGCTTTTTTTATAAACCTACGTTCAAAAGTATTTAAATATGCAACAGGAGATCAAGCAATATTTGTAGAAAATAAATTATTTAATTCTATAGGTGGTTTTAGTAATTTGAAACTTATGGAAGATGTTAATATTTGCTCAAAATTACTTAAAATTCATAGGCCTTTTTTTAATAAATTTCATGTGATTACATCGTCAAGACGGTGGGATGATTATGGTTTTATATCGACAATATTTAAAATGAGATTATTACGATTGATGTACTATCTAGGTGTGAAGACACAATATCTAGAAAAGCAATATAAATGATATCTATAAATATATTTTCTAAATGCCCATTTTATGGTAATCCAAAAACACGATTGAATAAGTTACTTGGTGTTGATGGGTGTAAGTTTATAGCTCAGCAAATGCTTATAATGTTATTAGATGAATTATGCTCATTAAAAGAGATTGCAGATATAAAAATCTGGGTATATCCGAATTATGAGCATAAATGGTTTAATTTATTGTCAAAAAAATATGGTGTTACGTTACATAAACAAGTTGGTGCTAATCTAGCTAGGAGAATGATTACTTGTCTAGACAATGAATCTAATAATTATGCAAAAACAATTTTAATCGGTTCAGATATCCCAAGTTTTACCAAAGATTTATGTATTGAAGCAATTAATTTTTTAGATAAAAAAGATGTTATTTTAGGTAAATCAAGGGATGAAGGATTCTACCTCATTGGTATTAAAAAATATAATAAATTTATTACATTAGACGGAGAAAAAATAGAATATAAAAAATTGAAAATCAATATAGAAAATCTCAAGCACTCAGTTCATACTTTAGAATCACTCAAAGATATAGATACACCTCATGATTTATTAAATTTATAAATCTCTATCAGGAAAGTGTTTTGTTGGATCTTCATTATTATCATATAATTCATTGAGTTTTATATATTTCATGTACGTGTTAAACATTGTTGTTATTGCTACTGTAAATCCATCTATACCTTGAAATATTCCGCCTTTAAAAATAAGTTTTTTAAAAAAAGCAAATACAGAATGTGTGATAGGCCTTATAGAGGATCTCTTAATACCGTTTATGTGCATGGTCTTAGCGCTTTGAGTGCTATAAAAATTAATTTTGTTAATCCAATCAGTATATGAGTGATATGTATAATGTATAATATGTCTATCTATTTTAGATGCTGCTGAATCAACGAATGCATGAGATGTGCTCATTGTGTAATTTACTAATTCCCTATTATATAATCTTGTAACTCTATCAGGATAGAAGCTTGCTGCTTTAATCCATTTATTTCCACAAAAGTTTCTTCTTTTGAAAGAAAATGCTGCATGATTTGTATTATCTAAATCAAGCTGATTGAGATAGTTTATCAAATCATCCTCCAGTCTTTCATCTGCATCAAGACTAAACACCCATTTATGAGTTGCAAAAGATGCTGCTAGTTTTTTTTGTGGCCCATCTCCTAAAAAAGCTTGATAATATACTCTTGCTCCTAATTTTTCTGCGATTAATGTCGTCTTATCGGAACTAAGAGAATCCAATACAATTATCTCATCGCATATTTTTTGTAAAGACATAATGCAATCTTTAATAAGGTTTTCATTATTTAATGTAATAATTGTGCCGCTAATTTTATTCATAAATTACTGATTAATTCTTGGAGTCTTTTAAAATGATTATCATAATTATAGCGTTCTGTTGCAAACATATCAGCATTTATTGATAGTTTTTTTCTAAGGTCTTTCGAACAATATAGTTTTTCTATATTATTAGATAATGAATGATAGTCTTTAGTTTTAAAAAGCAATCCATTTTCTTCATGAGTTATAATCTCTGGAACGCCACCTGCATCGCTACCGATTACGGGTGTGCCCATCAACATAGATTCTGCCATGACTAAACCAAAAGTTTCCTCATATGTGGGCAGAATAACCGTGTCTAGTACCGACATAATCTCCATTGGTTTTTTAGTAAAAGACATAACTTTTACTCGGTTGGTTAAACTATATTTTGTAACTAATGACATAAGGTGATTCAAGTAATCTTGATTCATGCAGTGACCTATTAATAATAATTGTATATTATATTTTGATAACTCATTTATAGACTCTATGACCAAGTGTTGCCCTTTTTGTTCTTCAATTCTCGAAAAAACACCAATTGTAAAATAATTTATATTAAAATTTATATCTTTATAAAAATCAGTTTTTATAATAGATTTTTTACCAGAAGGCTTTGTAATACCATAAGTAAGTTTTTTTATTCTTTGAGGATTTATAGAGAGGTACTTTTTACAGTCATTTAATAAATTTTGAGTAATTACTATCACTAAGTCTATGTTTTCATATATAAATTTATGATAAAAATCTTTTTTATTCCTTGTAATTTTCATTTGTCTGTAATATACGATTTTAATCTTTTTTTTAGAAAACATTTTAATTAAAACTGCGAAAAACAAATCTTTAGTCCAGCTCACATGTATTATATCTATATTGCGGGTTTTAATAATTTTAATAATTTTATATATATTTATAAATATATTTAGAATTGATATCTTTCTTAGTCCAAATAATGGTGATTTCACGTTTTTACATATATAACTATCTTTTTTGCAAATAGAAAAAATATTTTTAGTTGAATTATGATAGTGATTGACTAGTTTTATAAAATAAAGCTCGAGGCCTCCTTTATCGGGTGATGTGCATATAGCTAAAATCTTGTTCATAAATCTCACAATATTATAGCAAATATGATGAGATTAAGGTATGGTATAATTTTTTAAAGTGGTTGATATGAAGAAGATTTTGGTAACAGGTGGCGCAGGTTTTATAGGCTCTCACTTATGCAAGAGATTACTAGATCAAGATAATGATGTCCTTTGTGTAGATAACTATTTTACTGGTAACAAAAATAATATTAGCGATTTAATGAATCATCCTTTTTTTGAGGCTATACGTCATGATATTTGTTTTCCTTTGTATGTTGAGGTTGATGAAATTTACAATTTAGCTTGCCCTGCCTCACCGGTACATTACCAACATGACCCAGTGCAAACAACTAAAACAAGTGTTCATGGCGCAATAAATATGTTGGGTTTAGCGAAAAGAATCAATGCCAAAATTCTTCAAGCATCTACTTCAGAGGTTTATGGGGACCCTGAAGTTCACCCCCAAGTTGAAAAATATTGGGGAAATGTGAATCCAATTGGTCCAAGAAGTTGTTATGATGAAGGCAAGAGATGTGCGGAAACTCTATTTTTTGATTACAAAAGGCAACATGATTTAAATATTAAAGTAGTCAGAATATTCAATACTTATGGTCCCAATATGCATCCAAATGATGGGAGAGTAGTAAGTAACTTTATTATGCAAGCTTTGTCAAATGAAGACATAACCATATATGGTGATGGTGAACAAACAAGATCATTTTGCTATATAGATGATTTAGTTGATGCGATGACAAAAATGATGGATACAGATAATACAGTCGTGGGACCAATTAATCTTGGTAATCCAACAGAATTGAAAATAATTGATTTAGCAGAGAAAATTATTAAACTCACTAATTCTAAATCTAAGATTGTAAATAAGGACTTACCTGTGGATGACCCAATCAGACGCAAGCCTGATATTAGTATCGCAAAGAAAGAACTTAATTGGCAACCAAAGATTGATATTCTAGATGGTTTAAAAGAAACTGTAAAATACTTCAAAAAACGTTTTTAAGATAATGACTGTCAAAAATACTGACATTTTAGTAATTAGAAATGACAAAATAGGCGATTTTATTTTAATATTACCGGCAATATCATGGATAAAAAAAAATATCCCTCAGGCAAAAATAACCTGTATAGTTTCTAAAGAAGTTTCACCTTTAGCAAAACATTGTAAAAATATCGATAATATTTTAGTAGATACTTCTATAAAAGAATTAATTAAAGAACTAAATAAACTTAGTTTTGATATATCAATATCATTTTTTTCTACATTTAGAATTGGATATATCTTAAAAAAAATTAATGTACCAATCAGAATAGCGCCTAAAACTAAACTTGCTCAGTTCTTTTATACTCATCGAATTTTACAAAAAAGATCCAAATCTAAGAAGCCTGAGTATGAGTATAATATTGATTTAGTAGATGAAATGTTTCAAATTATTCAATTAAAAAATATAGAAAACATAGATGGTACTCCATATTTAAGCTTAGACTATGAAGAGAGTATTAAACATAGAAAGTCATTTATAGAAAAATATAAACTTAATGAAAATAAGAAAATAATATTTATACACCCTAGTACTGGTGGTTCATCTAAAGGTCTTTCTATAGATTTATATGCAAACATATGCAAAGGTTTAAGGAAATTTGATGACTATAATTTTATGATTCATACTTCTAAATATGACATTAAAATTGCAAAAAAACTTATTGATGAAGCTAAAACTGATGTCTCTATTAAGATGATAGATACTACCGACGATTTATCAGAAATGGTATCTAATATAAATATTTGTGATATTTTTATGGCAGGATCAACAGGGCCACTTCATATTGCAGGTGCATTAAATAGGAAAACAGTAGCTTTTTATCCTAAAAAGAAATCATCAACAAGTCTAAGATGGGAGACAATAAATGATTTTAAAAAAAGATTAAGTTTTAGTGATATTAATAAGTCAAAAAAATATATCACCATAGAATTTAAAAAAACCTTATTGGAAATTCAAAAATTTATAGGTTCAGATGATATAGTTTAGTGATATATCAAATACTTCTTTGGCAGATATTTCTCTAAGGCAATTTAAATGCTTTAAAGGGCATGTTCTCTCATGACATGGGCTACAATCTAAGTTTTTATAGATGACTTCTCCTTTGTCATTGCTAATTAATGGGGGCGTATAAAATGGTGATGAAGAACCATATAATGCAATAATTTTACAATCTACTGCTCCTGCAATATGCATCAAACCAGAATCATTAGATATTACAAGATCAGCCGAGGATAAAAGATAAATAACTTCAATCATAGATGTATTGCCAATGAGAGATTTAATATTTTTAGATTTTTTTTGATGTTCTATATCATTATTTATAGAAGTATCTTTACCCAAAAAAAATATATTGTGGTCAGTATCAAAAGAGTTAGCTAGGTCTAACCAATGACTTAAGGGCCATTTTTTAGCATTACCAAATTCAGCATCGGGACATAACATGATATTTTTTTTATCAATATTGATATTATACTTTTGTATAATATTCTGTTTAATGTCATTAAGAATTTTTAACTTAGGCCGTATACTGATGTGATATTTTTGGTCAATTAAATTTAAATATCTTTCCACCATTGGTCTCTCAAACTTAGTATACTTGAAACCCTTATTAATTAAAAAATTTCTGAACTCAGTAAGATAACCAACTCTTTCTGGTATATCCGCAAACCAGGGAATAATTGATGACTTAAAGCTATTTTGTAAAATAAAAGATGTTGTATATTTGTTGTTTTTTAACTTTTTTGCCAATCTCAATCTTTTTATAAAGTCAAGTTTTCCATGCTGAATGTCTAATACATATTTATTATTAACCTGAGGCATTAGATTAACCAATTCTAAAATTTCAGGTTTTACAACAACATCTATAATACTATCTGGATTATCTAATCTTAATTTAATGATAAAGGATTGTGCCATGAGTGTATCACCAATCCAGGCAGGCATTATAATTAAAAATTTCTTATTTTCATTCATGTGTTATTGGATAACCAATCCAAATAAGATTTCACGCCTGCTTCTAATGATATAAATTTTCTACTATAGCCTTTAGATTTTAGTAAACTCATGTCAGCTTCAGTGAATGCTTGATATTGACTTTGAAGACCTTTAGGAAAATCAATATATGCCATAATTGCATTAGGATCTTCGGATGCATAATAATCTAATACACAACTAGCAACATCATTAAAAGTTCTACTAGTGCCTGTGCCAACATTATAAATCCCCGATATTGAAGGATTGAGTTTAAACCAATTTTTAACCTTAACTGTATCATCCACATGAATGAAGTCTCTTCTTTGTTCTCCATCTTCATAACCATGACTTCCCTTAAAAAGGTTTATACAACTGTGAGTCTTTCTTTGATTGAAAAAATGATAAACAACGCTCGACATACCCTCTTTATGATGCTCCCTAGGACCAAATACATTGAAATATCTTAAACCAACAACCTGTGAATTAATTTTAGACATTTTCTCACGATAATAATTATCAAATAATAATTTAGATTCTGCATAATGATTAAGATACGATTCATATTTTGAATCTTCAATAAACCTCTTGCCTTCTCCATAAACTGAGGCTGAAGATGCATATATAAGTGAAATTTTATTGTTTGCTGAATATTTAAGTAGATCTTTTGAATAAACTAAATTTGTCGACATTATATAGTCTCTATCAGGTTCTGTTGTTTTAGAACATGCGCCCAAATGAAATACCTGAGTTATATTATTTTTATATTTGGTCGAGTTATTATTTATATCTTTGATAAACTCATTTTTATCTACACAATCTAAATAGTTCAGGTCTTTCAAATTTTCAAATTTTTTAACATAAGAATCTAATTCCTCTACAACTAATATGTTCTTTTCATCATTATCATTAAGAAATTTGACTAAATTGCTACCAATAAATCCTGCTCCACCTGTAATTACTATCATAATTCTCTACTCATTTAATTATGTTATGTAGAGATTATATAAAACATATGACTATTTACCAATAAAAGATAATAAGTATTGTTAAGGTGCATTTTATACTGATACAATCTACTCTATGAAGAAATCAGATATATTAGTGGCTATTATTATGGGCTCAAAGACGGATTGGCCAACAATGAAACATGCTGCCTTAATGCTTGATAAATTAAAGATTAAATACGAATCTAAGATAGTTTCAGCTCATAGGACACCTGATTTACTATATGAGTTTGCAGAATCAGCTGAATCTAGAGGCATAGAAGTAATAATTGCAGGGGCTGGTGGCTCAGCTCATCTTCCAGGGATGACTGCGTCAAAAACACATATACCAATTATTGGTGTTCCAATAAAAAGTAAAAGTTTAGATGGTCTAGACTCTCTACTTTCCATAGCACAAATGCCAAAAGGTATACCTGTTGCCACTGTTGCAATTGGTGATAGCGGAGCAGTTAATGCTGCATTATTAGCAGCAAGTATATTGAGTTTAAATTATCAAGACATTAAAAAAAGGTTAATAAAATTTAGGGATAAACAAACAGCAGATGTTTTAAAAAATGGTAATCCTAAAAGATAATATATTGATTGGAATTTTAGGCGGCGGACAACTTGCAATGATGATGGTGGAGATGTCTGCAAAGCTTAAACATATAGAATTTATAGTAGTGGATCCAAGCGATTCACCACCTGCATCTAAAGTAGCAAATTGTATTAAATCGGAATTTGATAATAAAGAAGTTTTGGATAAACTAATCAATGAATGTTCTATGGTAACGATAGACTTTGAGAATGTACCAGCTGAGACATTAAAATATTTAGAGAAAAAAATACCTGTATATCCAGGTTCATATGCTGTAAGTATATGCCAGGATAGATTGAAAGAGAAAAATTTATTCAACAAAAGTAATGTGCCCACCACGCCATATGAAAAAGTAGATTCTTTAGAGCAATTAGAAAATGCTGTTAATATAATAGGTAGGGACTCAATACTTAAATCAAGAACTTTAGGGTATGATGGTAAAAATCAACAATTTATCGGAGAAAATAAATTAGATGAGATTTGGAATATCTCTGGGAGAAAAAGCTCTATCCTTGAGAAAAAAGTTAATTTCAAAACAGAAGTGTCCCTTATAGGGATAAATACACATGATGGTGAAAAAATATTTTATCCATTAGTAGAGAATTTTCATAATAATGGGATTTTAAATTATAGCATTGCGCCATATAAAAATGAAACTCTTCAAAAAAAAGCAGAGAGTTTTTATATTAATATATCAAACTCATTAAACTATGTAGGAGTTTTAGTCATTGAGTTCTTTATAGATAGTAATGATAATCTTATTGCAAATGAAATGGCTCCAAGAGTGCATAACTCTGGACATTGGACAAATGAAGGTGCCAATATAAATCAATTTGAAGCACATATTTCAGCGATATCTGGCAAGAAAGTAAACGAAATCAAATTGTCTGAAAATTCGGCTATGATAAATATTTTATCAAAAATGCCTAAAAATATTCTTTCTTATGATAAAAGTATTAAGGTTTATGATTATGGTAAAAAAGAGAGAATGAATAGAAAAATAGGACATTTATCATTTATTAGCAAGGATAGAAAGACATTGTTAAAAAAAGTAGAATCAATTAAAAAAATTATTTTTTAATTTTCTTCTTAATGAGTTTAATAATTATATCGTCTTTATTCAATTTAGATTTATTGATAATTTTTTTTTGTATATTAGAGGATGATTTCTTGCCCTCTTCAACACCCCATTGATCAAAGCTATTGATATTCCATAATAGACCTTCAGTGATTACTTTGTGGTCATAGATGGTCATAAGCATACCTAAAGCATATGGGGTAATTGAATCTAATAAAATTATGTTAGATGGACAATTACCATTAATATTCATATTTGAATGATTATTTTCTTTCCCAGAGTATAGTAAGTTGGATTGAGCAATTAGATTTGCCAGTAAAAAATTAGACGACTCACTGTTATTACTATTTATTATACCAATGAAATCCGCACTCATTTTAAGAGATCCTTGATGAACCATTTGAAAAAAAGAATGCTGGCATTCAGTTCCTTCTTGGCCAAATAAAAAAGGTGCTGTATTATAACTGACTTTGTGATTATTATTATTAACAGATTTACCATTACTTTCCATTTCAATCTGCTGTATATAATCAGACAAAGACCTAAGTTTGTAAGCATATGCGTTAACACAGTGCGTAGTTATATTGAGATAATTAACATTCCACACTGAGAGTAGACCCAATAATATAGGTATATTTTTTTCAATTTTTTTATTCTTAAAATGACTATCTATCTTTAGAACACCATTAATAAATTGTCTATAATTTTTTTTACCTACTTCTAGTAATAAAGTAAAACTGATAGATGATGTAATAGAAAACCTTCCTGGGATATTTTTAGAAAATGTTATAATATTATTTTTAGGTATTTTATATTTAAGTGCATTAGATACATTAGCTGTGACAGCAAAAAAATTCTTATATATTTTGTTTCCATAATTTAACTTTTGTAACTTATTTTTTATATATTCATAATTTAGGAGTACTTCTCTAGTTTGAAAACTTTTAGACATGAAAATGAATAATGTTCTCGAAATATCACACTTTCCCAGAACATAATTTATCTCGGATGAATCTGCACTAGAGACATAATGAATATCTAGTACATGATCTGAGTAGCTAGCTAACGCATGACTTAAAGCCTTTGAACCTAATATAGATCCGCCTATACCTATATGAACAATGTGTTTAAACTTTTCATTTGAACAACTTACAATTTCCCCTGATTTAATACCATCATGAAGTAAGTACATTTCGCTTATTTTGTTTTCATAGTTTTTCTTGTCATGCCTATTATAGATAAAAGAAACTAATTTATTTTCCGATATGCTTCTATGTTTATTTAAAAATAGTTTTTTTATTTTCGACTTAAGGTTAAGGTCATATGCTGCTTTATATAAATATGATAATATATTCTTATTTACGAAATTTCTGCTTAAATCTACCGTTAGGTTGTCTATTTGATGTATTAAGAAGGATTTATCTAATTTAGTAATATTTTCTGTCAGTGATTTTTTTTGTTTTAATATTAAGCTTGCTTCTTTTCTAAGTTTTTCATCAAATTTTTTGTTTAGCATAAATAATTAAGCCAGTTTGAACTTTTTCCCCTTAGGGATGATTTTATTAGATTCATTTACATAAACTATTGTAGGTTTATGGTTTTGAAATTCACTTTCTTTGATTGACACATACGTACATATAATTATTTTGTCACCAACAGATGCTTTATGGCAGGCTGCTCCATTAATACAAACATTGCCACTATCAGCTTTTCCAGCTATAGCGTAAGTTGTAAACCTCTCTCCATTTGTAATATTGTATATATCAATTTTCTCATATACTTTAATATTTGCTGCTTTTAGAAGTGCTATATCTATCTCACAAGAACCCTCATAATCGATTTTCGAATCCGTTACGGTTGCTTTATGTATTTTTGAATATAGGAATGATCTTTTCATATTGATAATCATACATCATTATTTCAGAATGATAAACTATATCTCAATATTATCAATTAATCTTATTCTTTCTTTGCTAGGAATATAAAATGCAACAAATATCATTAATTTAGTTTGATCATGATAGGCTATCGTAAGATCTGTTTTACATAAAAGCTCACAGTACTCTATGCTGATATTGTGTGTCTTCATCTCATAGAAGAATAGTTTCTTAAATATTTCCCATTCATGAAATATACTATTATTAGTAATATTTTTTTTATGAATCTTTTTTTTGAAATCTGACAATGCATTATATACATTTGAGGCTTGATTTTTCTCATTATTTGAAAGATGAATATTTCTTGAACTAATAGCTAATCCATTTTCTTCTCGTATGGTATCACACTCATGTATATTAATATTGTCGTTAAAAATATTTTTATTAATATGCTTGACTAATAAAAGTTGTTGATAATCCTTTTTTCCAAAAAAAACATCCGCAGGTTTTATAATACTGAATAACTTCTTAACTATTTTATAGACACCATTGAAATGGTTATCTCTATATTGTCCGCAGAGTCTGTTCATGTATTCAGGCATTCTCTCTTTAGATGTCTTATCAATATCAGATAATATATCTTCTTCATTAGGTAAATATAAACAATCTACATTATGTTTTTCTAAAATTTTTAAATCTTCTTCTATTGTTTTAGGATATTTATTTAAATCTGATATGTTGTCGAACTGTAATGGGTTAATAAATATGGTAACAATCACATAACCTCCATTATCTCTTGCTTTTTTTATTAAACTTTCATGTCCAGCATGCAAGTTTCCCATTGTCGGAACAAGTGAGATCAACTTGTCCTTATTAATTAATATTTTGCAGTATTCCTTTATCTTATTTTCTTGCTTTATTATTTGCATTTTTTCATAGCTTTAGTCTTTAAAACATAATCCTTTAATGTATTTGTAATAGGAGACTTAATATGTTCTTTGAAAAATTTTGGTACACCATTGAAACTAATTCCCAATAAATCATATAATACTCGTATTTGACCATCACATTTGTTTCCTGAACCAATTCCAATTACGGGAATCGATAAACAAGACGTAATCTTATTAGCAGTTTCATGATGGACACATTCTAATATTAATAATTCACAACCCATTTTCTCAATCAAGCGAGATTCATTTATTAGTGTGTTATTTTCTTTAATTGTTTTTCCAATTTTTTTATATTTTTTTTTGCTAGAGAGTTTTTGTGGTTTTATGCCCAAATGTGCACATATAGGTATATCATTTTTTATAAGATATTCTACAGTCTTAATATCTTCTTTACTAATCTCCAATTTGACCATATCTGCCATATTTTTACCAATGAGTTTTTTTGCATTTCTTAATGCTTGACCTTTTGTTATGTATGAATCCTTAGGCATGTCTGCGACCAAAAAGCATTTTTTAGAACCCCTTGCAACATTCATAGTGTGATATATCATATTCTCCATAGTTACAGAATGGGTATCTTTATTACCCTGCACAACTTCACCAAGGGAATCGCCGATTAATATAATATCAACACCTGAATCTTCTAAAAATTTTGCAAAACTTGCATCATAGGATGTAGCCGAACAAATCCCAATGTTGTTTTTTTTTAATTTATTCAAATGTTTTATTGAGATTTTGTTCATTAGTCAGCTTTAATTGTTGATGGGTTTAAAAAATTCTTACCTTTTATATTACTATTAATTGCATCAACAAGCATTGAGTAATCTTTACGATTATTTATATTTACATTTGATGTATTTATTATCAAAAGAGGGGACTCCTTATATGCATAGAAAAATTCCATATAAGAGTCATTTATTTTTTTAATATAATTTTCTGTAATAGTTTGTTCAAAAATGATACCCCTATTTTTGATTCTTTCTAGCAGTGTCTCTGTCTTAGCTTGAAGATATATTATTAAATCAGGTTTCGGAATTTTCAACTTAAGATTGTCATATATTTTCATATAAAGATCGAATTCATCTCTTGAAAGGACAGTCTTAGCAAATAGTTTATCTTTATCTATAAAATAGTCAGAGATAATTTCACTATTTTTAATTTTATCATATTTATCTTTAGTAAATTCTTCTGATCTATCTAATAAAAATGACAATTGAGTAGCAAGAGACCATCTGTCGACATCTTCATAAAACTTACTTAAAAATTTATTTTGCGAGAAGTCTTCAAGAATAAGTTGACTATTAAAAGTATTTGATAGCTTTGTTGCCAAGGTCGTTTTACCAACACCAATAGGTCCTTCAACAACAATAAATTTATGTTTCATAATGATTACTCAATATATTTTGTTAATTTACCATATTTTGGTAGTGTGAAGTTCATATTAGTTATTTCTCTTAATGGTATTAGCACAAAATCTCTATTAATCATCTCTGGGTGGGGTATTACTAATCTTTCATGGTTCATTTCAATATCATTATATAGAAGAATATCTAAATCTAATGTTCTGGGCCCCCATTTCTTCAATCTCTTTCTGTGATGTAATTTTTCAATATTTTGAAGTTGATTGAGAAGTTCAATAGGCTCAAGATCAGTTTTTATTCTTATAACTGAATTAATGAAATCAGCTTGATTTTGTGGTCCTACTGGTCTTGTTTTGTATAAAGAAGACCTTCTCTCGACATATGTTAATGGGATATGGTTTATTTGTCGTATGCCTTTCTCAATATGATAAATTGGGTTGTTAAGATTACTTCCCAGAGCTATATATACAGTATTCAAGACTAACTGGAAGTTAATTAAGTTTTTCTTTAATTCTTGCTGACTTACCTGACCTATCTCTTAAGTAGTAAAGCTTTGCTCTTCGTACATTTCCTTTTCTTTTAACTTTGATTCCAGCAATAATTTTACTATGGAGTTGAAATACTCTCTCAACACCTTCGCCATAGGATATTTTTCTGACCGTAAAAGATGAGTTTATACCCCTATTCTTTTTTGCAATAACTATTCCTTCATATAATTGAATTCTCTCGCGCTTACCTTCTTTAACTTTGACAGAAACCTCTACAGTATCGCCGCTAGAAAAATTGGGATGTTTTGCCATCTGCGCAGATTCAAGTTTATCTATAGTCTTATTTATGCTCATTTTTTTTGCACTCTTCAATATATTCTTTGAGAAGTTTATCATCTTCTTCTGAGAGTTTCACGTTTTTTAGTAAATCTGGACGTTTTAACCATGTAGCACCCAAGGCCTGTTTTCTACGCCATATTTCAATCATTTTATGGTCTCCACTGTTTAATACATCAGGTATATCCATCCCATCAATAGAATCAGGTCTTGTATAATGAGGATGATCAAGAATGCCGTTTTGAAAAGAATCTTCTAAGATAGACTGATAATCATCTACGACTCCTTTTAATAAACGGGTTATACCCTCAATGATGACCATACATGCATTTTCTCCACCAGAAATAACATAATCACCAATAGATATCTCTTCATCAATCAATGAGTCTAAAACTCTCTGATCCACGCCTTCATATCTGCCACATATAAATGTAATATTTTTATTCAATGATAAAGCTTTCAATTTTGATTGTGTAAGAACATTACCTTGTGGTGAAAGATATATAATATATCCTGGATCCTCAATTGAGTTAAGACTGTCCTTAATAGGTTCATATTTTAAAACCATTCCAGGACCTCCGCCATAAACCTTATCATCAATAGTTCTATTAGGGTCGCTTGTAAAATTCCTTAGGTTAATAATATTCATATCCACAATTTTTTTTGTTAGAGATTTATGCACTATACCTGTTTTGCTGAACTCCTCTATGAGATTTGGAAATATTGTTAATATATTATATTTCATTATCCCATCTTACCTGTATATATGTTGTAGTAATTTTAATAATATTTGCTTTTGTACAAGGTATATAAATATCGTCTTTTCTTTCGTCATTTTTAACAATGAGTACATCATTGTCACCGCTTGAAAATAAGCCATCTACTATACCAATATTTCTTTTTTCAGAATTCATCACATTCAGTCCAATTAATTCATGCCAGTAATATTCATCTTTTTTTGTTTTAGGTAAATTCTCTTTAGCAACTGTTAGTTTTTTCCCAAGATAAAATGATGTGCTTTCTATATCATTATAGCCTTTTACCTTCATTATAATTTTCTTAGGCATAATATTAAATTCTTCAAGATCTATCTTAATGTATTCATTATTAGAGAGAATATTTAAATCGTACTTAAATATTTCTTCTGGGATTTTTGTAAAAGACCGAATAGTCAACCAACCTTTAATGCCATGGTGTGAAATTATTTTTCCGACAATAACATGATTGTCATTAGACATTATCTTTATTTATCTTTTTCTTCAGCAGGTGCTGCTTCAGCTTCTTTTTCTTCAGCAGGTGCTGCTTCAGCTTCTTTTTCTTCAGCAGGTGCTGCTTCAGCTTCTTTTTC
>MDTG01436003.1_pt1 | contig 35095 bp, 38 predicted proteins | sample 811421 | NCBI WGS metagenome assembly MDTG01 (sample SAMN05326645, study PRJNA326480) | marine metagenome | isolation source: seawater | place: Pacific Ocean: South East | collected 2011
AGGTAGCGGCATGACCAAAACCGTTCTCATTGCCGGAAAATTTCAGAATGGGGCTGGACTGTCAGGATATATCGCCGAGCTGACGTCCTGTTTCCTGGGCCAGAAGCTCGGTTTCACGGCGCATACGCTCGAGATGAATGCGGCCTACCTCTACAACTGGCTCCGGGTCCTGCGCTCGGACACCAATGCGATTTTCAAGCATGCGGCGGACGCGCAGCGGGCCTGCGACTATCTGATTGCCCGGTCGGAGGCGGGCAGGGCGGGGCATGCCGATCGGGCCGCGTGAGGTGATGTCTCAGAGCAAAGGAAAAGCAGGCTTCGGGTCTGGTGGTTTCAACCCATCTGGAAAGGACAGACCTATGAGCCATCCTGAACTCGCAGACTATTCGCGTCCGAACGCGGCTGTCATCGCATCCCAGAACGACGCCTTCCGCAGGTTTGCCTGCCTCGGCATCGCGCCCGATCAACCGATCCAAGGCCGTCTCGTCGTGACCCAGTCCCTGATCGAAGCAGGCGATGGCTTCGTGACGGAAGCCGTTCAGGCCACTGGTGCCTTCGACACGTTCGAGCCCGAGAACGATCCCGCGGGCTGGCACGATTTCGGGGCAGTGACGATCCGCGGCGAGACCGTGTTCTGGAAAGTGGATTTGTATGAAGCGGACTCCGACTTCCGCTACGGCGCCGAGGCTCCTGACAATCCAGAAACCACCATGCGCGTGCTGACCGTCATGATGGCGCGTGACTGGTAGGGCAGGCCCCATCCCAACCTTCCATCACCGACAGGCCCGCTGACCCTCCGAAAGGGAAAGTGGGCCTCTTGTCCTGTTGGTTCCCGGATCCGGGGATCGGTCGCGCGAGAACTCGCGCGGCCCTCTCAAACACGTCGAGAAGGACATGTCATGACTCAGTCGTTCAAACCTACCACCGTCGCCATCGGCGATCTCGTCGCGCATCCCGCGAACGTACGGACCAATTCCCCCGAGACCTATGCCTCGGAGAACATCGCAAATCTGAAGGCCAGCATCGCCGTCCTGGGCCTCCTGCAGCCGCTGCTCGTCCAGAAGATCGACGGAAAGTTCGGGGTGCTCGCCGGTGGCCGGCGCCATGCGGTGCTCATCGAGCTCGTCGCGGACAAGAGTGCCAAGGGCTTCACCAACCGCACCAAGATCGACTGCCGCCTTGTTCCCGACGATTGCGATGTGACCACCGCGCTGTCGCTCGCCGAGAACATCACCCAGGCGCCGATGAACGCCATCGACGAGTTCGAGGCCTTCGCCCGGATGATGGAGGTCGACGGCCAGACCCCTGACACCATCGCCAAGACCTTCGGCACGACGGTCGCTGCCGTCAAAGGCCGTCTGCGCTACGGGCTCATCCATCCCGACATCCGTGCCGCGGCCCGCGCCAAAACGATCACGCTCGATACGATGAAGGCCTTCGCCGATCACCCGAGCCAGGAGGTGCAGCGCGAGGTCTTCGAGGCGCTCACCAGGGAGGACAACTATGTCCAGGCCCATACCGTCCGCAACGCGCTGAAATCCCGCGGCGTGCAGGTCAGCGATGATATCGGCGCCTTCGTGCGGAAGGACTACGAGGCGCGGGGCGGTGCCATCGCGGCCGATCTTCTGGACGAACACTCGGTGCTCGAAGACTCCGCGTTGGTCGAGACGATCCTGCTCGAAAAACTCGCCGCCGCCGCCGAAGAGGCGCGGGCAGAGATCGGCTTTGCCTGGGCCGACGCGGTGATCCAGTACGACTTTGCCGCCATGGCGGACTACGGCCGGGTCTATCCGGGTCCGGTCGAGCCCGACGAGAAAGGCCGTAAACGTGTCGATGAGATCACCGCCGAACTCGAAAAGCTCGAACATGAGATGGAGAACGAGGAACTTGAGGACGAGGCCTACAATGATCTCTATGATCGCGTCGATGAGCTGGAGGCCGAAGCACGGGATCTGCAGGAGGCCTATAGCGCCGAGGATCTTGCACGTTCCGGCGTGATCGCCGCCTGGTCGCATGGCAAGATCAGTCTGCATGTTGGCCTGGTGCGTCCTGAAGACAAGGCGGGGAGCTCCGGCAAGGCTGCTTCCACCGCGCCGGGCGAGAAAGGCACGACGGATAGTGATGAGATCACCTATCCCGCCTCGCTGACCGAGGATCTGAAGACCGAACGCGCGATGGCGCTCGGCGCGGCCATGGCGATGCATCCGGAGGCCACGCTGGATCTCACGCTCTTCAAGCTCGTCACCGATGGGCTGGGCCACAGCATGAGCGTGACCGAAGCGATCAAGGTCGACGCCCGCCAGGAGTATCGCAGCCACGCGAAGATCGAAGAGATCGACACCACCTCGCTCGAGCAGGTGGCCGAGGCCCGTGACGCGCTCGACCTCTCCTGGGCAGATGACGCGAAATCGCCAGCCGATCAGTTCGCCCTCTTCCGGGCCCTCGATGCGGGCGAGAAGGCCAAGCTCGTGGCCTTTGTCACGTCCAGTACGACACGACCCTGCTTTGCGCGGGACCGGCAACGCGACAGCCTGATGCATGATTTCGAGGTCGAGATCATGCCGGACATCCGGGCGCATTGGACGCCGAACGCGGCACTTTTCAATCGCTTCAAGAAGGCCTGGCTCCTGAAGATCCTCGGCGAGGAGCTGGGGCTCGCGCAGGAGGCGGTGACATTGGCTTCCTCGACCAAAAAGCAAGTCGTCGAATTCTGCGACAAGCTATTCGCCGAGCCCTTCGCCACGCTGACGGAGGCGCAGCGGGCGGCGGTCGCGGCCTGGTGTCCGCCGATGATGCAGACGGCCGGCGTCGAACCGGTCGACGCCCCCGAAGACGAAACCGAGGTCGCAGAAGCGGCCTGATCGAGCAGGCGACCCGTGCCGAAACGCAGGCGCGGGTCGCACCCCTCCCTCCTTCTTACAGGTAAATCCCATGGCACTTCTCAGCTTCTCCGCGGCGAGCGTCGCGGCCCAGATCGCGCATGCGCGCGGCTGTTCCACCTTCCTGCCGAACTGGAACGGCCCGGTCGGCAAACCTGCCCTGATCCTGATCGTTGGCAATGGCGTCCATCTGCGCTCGAACGGGATCGATGGCACGACCACGCGGGTCGTCACGACTGAACGCGCCGATCCCTCCTACGCTTTCGCCGAGGGCATCAACCCGTTCCGCGATCCGGATTGGATGGGGGCCCGGCAAACGGCGTTTCGCGATCTGACCGGCCAGTTCTACACCGACATTCTCGATGACGTGCAGATGCTTATCGACCGCGGCCATGACATCATCCGGCTGGCCACTGACGGCCACACGATCCGCGTCTTCCTGCGCCGCGCCGCCGACTACCTGATCGGCGGCACCTATGATGTCCCCTCCGGTCTCGGCGGCACCTTCCGGGTGATCCTCAAGGATGCCAGCGACACCCATGCGATCGTGCAGAACCACGGCAATTGCGAGGATTTCGACGAGATGCTGCCCTACCGGGTGCCGCTCGATGCGCTGATCGAGATCGATGACCGGAGGGTGGCCTGATGGGTTGGGTCTTCTACACCGACCGTCGCGTGAAGACCTACGCGGATGAAAAGGCTGAAATCGCCCGGCTGTGTACCTTCGAGACCGACACCCGCAAGACGGTGCTGCTCAAGGCGTGCAAGGTCGGGTCGACCTGGTATGCGGCAGCGAAGGTGACCAATCTTGACGGCACCCTTGTCGAGGACGCGACCTACGCCACCGACGAGGACGGGTCGATCACCTTCGCCGCCGTCTTCCTCACCCGCTATGACGAGGGTTGCTGGGGCTACAAGGACATGGAGGAGGGCGCCGGGCCGGTGGAGTCGCGTGCGCCGCTCAGTCTTCTTGCCCTGTTGTCCGAGCTGAAGGATCCCGACAGCTATGCCCATGCCTGGCGTCAGCGCTGCCGGGACTGGGCGGCGATCCCGGATTACAACGAGGGCGACAAGATCAAACTGGCCGCGCCGGTGACACTGAGCGATGGCAGCACCTGCCAGATCGTGACTGCAACCCACTACCGGCGCGGAGGGAAAAAGCGCCGGTGCTACCGTATCGAGGAGACAGGCGGCCTCGTGCGTCTGTCGAAAGCCTCGTTCGCCGGGTCCGAACTCCTCAGCTCGGCGAAGAGTGCGGCGAGTCCGGTCCTGGCGGAGTTCTTCGCCGGGAAGGGTTCCTGACCGCCGCCAGCGTCGTCATCTGTCCAGCCTTGAGCCGCCTCCGCGCATTTGAAAGCGCAGAGGCGGCTTTCTGTCCTGTCGGACCCGCAACCTGACTCAAAGGACAGACGACATGGACAACCGAAACCCGGAACTCACACCCAAATTCCCATCGAAACCACAGCTTCTGCAGGCTCTGTCGCTGATCGGCAGCGAGCTTGAAAAGCAACCGCTCAAGAGCTCATCGCTGGCGCGGATCATGCGCGAGATCTTCGGCGGCAGCGATGCCGGCGGCGCGTGGTCCTGGCGCATGGCCTATGACCTGATGCAGGCCGCCGCGGTCATGCAGCTTGTGTGGGACAGCGGTTCGGACGCGCTTGCGATGGCCAGATTGCTCGCTACACGGCTCCTGACGGAGACCCGGCGCTCCGAGCAGCAAATCCGCCTGCAGCAATTTTCCACCCCGCTGGCCTATGCAGCCCTGGTCACGTGTGCAGCTGCCATCCGCCCCGGCGAAGCTTTCCTCGAACCGTCGGCCGGCACCGGCGCGCTGGCCGGTTTTGCCCTACGCGCGGGTGGCAAGCCGATGCTCAACGAGGTCGACCCCTTCCGCCGGGCGCTTCTCGAGGCGGTGTTCGGGAGCGAGGTGACCGATTTCGACGCCGAGCATATCGACGATCTCCTGACGGTGCCTGACCTCCCCGGTGTCATCGTGATGAATCCGCCTTTCGCCTCCTCGGTCGACCGATCGCGGGACAGGCATATCGCGGCCAAGCACCTGATCGGCGCCGCCAAGCGCCTGGCGCCCGGCGGGCGTCTCGTGGCGATCATGCCGATGGGATTTTTGCCAGAACGTGACGCGGCGCATTGGGCGCGGGCCTCAGCCATCGCAAAGCCGCGCCTCGCGCTCACGATGCCTGGCCGTGTTTACGCCAAGCTTGGCACCACCGTCGAAACCCAGTTGATGGTCTTCGACAAGGTGCAGCAGGAGGTCGAATTCGTCCGTACGGTCGCCTGCGATCTGGATGCGGCGCGGCAAATCGTCGATGACATCGCTGAGTTGCGACCTGCCGCCGCTCCGGTCCAGACCAGAGCGCAGGTCCGGTCTTCCTCACGGCAGGGCGGTTTGCCCGTCGCGCGCAAGCGCCCGGTCACCGCAACCTCGCCTGCCAAATCGACAACCCACGCCGCCATCCCGCTGGCCTTCACCTGCCTCGACACCCCCCGCGAGAACACGCCCGTCTCCGACATCTATGCCCGCTATCGTCCGCAGCGGATCGAGATCGTGGGGGCCCAGGAACATCCGACCCCGCTGGTCGAAAGCATTGCCATGGCCTCGGTGGCGCCGCCGGCACCGTCGCGCGAGGCCGCCGCGGAGCTGCGGCTGCCCGGCCGCCTGATCGAGGGGGGTCATCTCTCCGAGGCGCAACTCGAGACCATCCTCATGGCGAACGACGCGCACGAACGCGACCTGCCGGGGCGGTTCACCATTGACGAGGACCAGACCCGGATGACCCGCGCCGACGACGATCCGGAAGCGAAGGCCTATCGCCTCGGATACTTCCTCGGCGACGGCACCGGCTGCGGCAAGGGCCGGGAATGCGCAGGCCTCATCCTGGTCAACTGGCTCGCGGGCCGTCGCAAGGCGGTCTGGATCTCCAAATCCGCAACCCTCATCGAGGACGCCATCCGCGACTGGACCGATCTCGGCGGTTCGCCCGCCGACATCCAGCCGCTCTCCAAATGGAAGCCAGATCAACCCATTCCGATGGGCGATGGAATCCTCTTCGTCACCTACGCGACGCTGCGCTCGGCGGGCAAATGCGGGACGACCCGCCTCGGCCAGGTTCTCGACTGGATGGGCGAGGGCTTCGATGGCGTGCTGGCGTTCGACGAGGCCCATGCCATGCAGAACGCCGCCGGGTCGGACGAGGGCAGGGGGGTCAAGCCCTCCCAGCAGGGGCTCGCCGGGCTGCGCCTGCAGCTCGCCGCGCCCCGGGCGCGGGTCTTCTATGTCTCCGCAACCGGCGCCACTAGCGTGCATAACCTGGCTTACGCCTCCCGCCTCGGGCTCTGGGGGCAGGGGCCGGAATACCCCTTCCCGAGCCGCGAGAGTTTTGTCTCGGCGATGGAGGCCGGCGGCGTCGCGGCGATGGAAGTCGTGGCGCGCGACCTCAAGACGCTCGGTTTCTACGCCGCGCGAGCGCTCAGCTTCGATGGTGTCGAATATGACGTGCTCGAACACGCGCTGACACCGGCCCAGATCGAGATTTACGACGCCTATGCCGGCGCGTTCCGGACGATCCACCACAATCTCGAAGCTGCCCTGACCGCGACGGGCGTCAACGACGCCTCCGGCCAGACGAACGCCTCTGCCGCTAAGGCCTCGGCCAAGTCACGCTTCGAAAGCACCAAACAGCGCTTTTTCAATCACCTTCTGATGGGCATGAAGGCCTCAACCGTGATCCGTGCCATTGAAGATGATGTGGCCGAGGGATTTGCCTGCGTCATCCAAGTGGTCTCGACCGGCGAGAGCCTGTTGAAACACCGGCTCGAAGCGATGGACCCGGAAGACGAGCTGGTCGAAGGGGCGCTGACCCCGCGCGACTATGTGCTGTCCTATCTCGAGCAGGCTTTCCCGATCCACGCCCAGAAGCTCGTGGAGATCGACGGGAACATGGTGGCCGAGCCGCTGCGGGATGCGAATGGCACCCTGGTTGTCTCCCGCGAGGCCGAGGCCTTGCGCGATGAGGCAATGATGGAGCTGATGTCCCTGGCGCCGATCCCTTCGGCGCTCGACCAGATCCTCTGGGCCTTCGGGGATGAGGTCGTGGCCGAGGTGACGGGGCGGTCCATCCGTCCGCTGAAATCCAGCGACGGTGCCCTCTTCATCGAGAAGCGGTCCGCCAGCAGCAATTCCTCGGAAACCCGCGCCTTCATGGAGGGCGAGAAGGATATCCTGATCTTCTCCGATGCCGGCGGGACAGGCCGGTCTTACCATGCGGCTCAAACGGCGAAGAACCAGAAGCGGCGACGTCACTATCTGCTCGAACCGGGCTGGCGGGCCGACGCGGCGATCCAGGGGCTCGGGCGTACGCATCGCTCGGCCCAGGTCAGCGCGCCGTTCTTCCGGGTCTGCACCTCCGACGTTCACGGAGAAAAACGCTTCACCTCCACGATCGCACGGCGGCTCGATCAGCTCGGCGCCCTCACCAAGGGCCAGCGCGAGACCGGCTCACAGGGTATGTTCCGCGAGGAGGACAATCTCGAAAGCCCGATCGCGCGGGGCGCTCTCCGGGGCTATTACGCCGATCTCGCTACCGGGCGTGCCGCGGCGATGAGCTACGAGCGGTTCGCGGACTGGACCGCCTTGCGGCTCATCGACCAGGACGGCGTGCTGCTGGAAGAGCTTCCGCCGATCCAGCGCTTCCTCAACCGTGTCCTGGCGCTGCCGATCCACATGCAGAATGCGCTTTTTGCCGAGTTCATGAGCCGGATCGCCGATCAGACCGAGCGGGCCCGCGCTGCCGGCACGCTCGATCTCGGCGTCGAGACACTGCGTGGCGAGAGGATCGAACAGGTCTCGGTGGAAGACCTCTGGACCTGTCCGCGCTCCGGGGCGGTGACACGGATCATCGGGCTCGAAGTGACGGACCCCGTGCATGTCCTCGCCGCAGAAGAGGCATTGGACAGGAATTCTGACAAGACCGCGATGATCAATCGCGCCTCCGGACGCGCGGCGCTGATCTCAGCCCGCCCCATGCAGATGTATGACGAGGAGATCGTCACGCTCATGCGGAAGGTGACGCGGCCGAGCGGATCGAATTATGTTGAAGAAGGAAAATTCCAGGCCTCCGCCTGGGAAGAAATCGAAAAGCCCGAATTCCTCCGCCTCTGGAACGAGGAGGCGGACAGCCTCCCCAAAACCACCACGACGAAGCTCTATCTCCTGACCGGCCTGTTGTTGCCGATCTGGAAGAACATCCCCTCGGGCAACGAACGCATCTACCGCGTCACGCCGGAGGGGCTGGGGAGCATGATCGGCCGCACTGTCAGCGAGGACGGCGCCGCCGCGCTCCGAGCCCGGTTCATGGTGGGCACCCCGAAAACCCCGCAGGAGATGCTGACGGCAGCGCTCGGGTCCACCGCGCCGGTCGATCTCGGTCGCGGTCTCGCGCTCACCCGCCGCCGGGTGGCGGGCGCGGTGCGCCTCGAGATCGACGGGGCCGACCGGGGCACGATCGACGGGTTGAAGGCCATGGGGTGCTTCACGGAGATCATCGCCTTCCAGCTTCGGGTCTTCGTACCCCACGGGGAGGGCGTCGATACCGCCGCGATCCTGGGCAGGATCGTGGGGGAGCGGTCTCCGACGGCGGCAGATCGCGCCGCCTAGGGCGTTTCGAGTTTTGGACGACCAGCAAGTGTCAGAATTCGAATGAGAAAAGTTCGAATTCTGATGCGATGCAAACTCGAAACGCCTGAAAGTGAAAGCGGGCCTTGGGTCTGGGGGAACGCGGAAGGTGTTTTTGCCCGTCCGCGTTCCACCGCCGTGGCGGGTCTCCGGACCCCTCGGCGCTTTCCCCCAATCCCAGACACAAGGACGAGACCCATGACCAACTCCGAGACCACTTTCGCCGAGACGATGGCAAAATGGCAGGCCGACCGCGAAGCCGCCAACAAGGCCGCCAGGGGCGAGCTGCTCCCGCAGTTGCGCGCCCTCGGCGTCACAGAGGTGATTGCCGAATACGAAGGCTATGGCGATTCCGGTAATATCGAAGACGTGACGGTCCAGCCCGCAGGCATCGCGCTCCCTGACGAACTCTGTACCAAGGTTGGCGACTTCGCCTGGTCCGTCGCCTATCACCAGCATCCCGGCTTCGAGAATAACGAGGGCGGCTATGGCACACTGACCTGGGATGTCACCGCCGACAGCATCGCGCTGGATCATGCCGACCGATATGTCGAGTGCTCCCACAGCCATGACGAGGGGCTCTGACATGGCCCATCCTCTCCATCATGCCGAAAGCTCGGCCCGAAAGTACGGCGGGTCGCCAGCCGACTATCAGGCGGTCCACGACTGGTTCGATGCCTCCAAGGAGCATCTGGCCATCTTCACCCACCGTGCGCTGCGCCATCACGCGCAAGGCATCTTCGAGGCCGAACGTGTCTTCGGGCTCTCCCTCACCAACGGGGCGGGGCGCGAGATTCCCATCCGCTGGATCGGAGAGCAGCATGTCCGCGAAGATTGCCAGGGCCGTATCCCGAGCCTGGCCGACTGGCTTGGGCGGATTCAGCCCGAACCCTGGATGGCCAACGGGCATATCGACCAGCAGGCACATGAGCCTGTTGGCGATCCGCGCACGGTATGGCTGGCCGAGGTGGCTGAGAGCAAAACGATCCTCGGCCTCAAGGACTGGATGGAGGCGAGGGGATCATGATGCGCAACGTCCGCAGGTTCTACAATTGCAGCACCGCACATCTGCCCCTGCAAACCGCCCAAGACATCGACAACGAGGTCTTCGTCAAATCGCCGACCATGCGGAGCGAGTATGGCTGGCTGTTCTCGGTCCCAGAAACGCTCGCCGATCTGCCGGAAGGCGTCGACTGTGACGCCTTCAAGGCGGTCATGGCGTTGGCGATGGATGCAGGTTGCGACTACGTCCTCTTCGACCGGGATGTCCCGCCGGTCCCCTATCTCGAGGTCTTCGACTGGTAGATCGAATGCGGGTGTGCAGAGGCCCGATCCGTGGATCGGGCCTCTCTTGTGTCCAACGCCAACACTGAAATGGAGATCCAGATGAACATCGCGGAGATCAAGGCTGCCGTAGATGCCGGCAAAGCCGTCCACTGGGCGAATGAGGGCTACCGGGTGCATCGGGATGGCCTCGGCCAGTACCTCATCACCTTTGTGCGAAACGGCAGCACCATCGGTCTGACCGACCGGAGTGGCAAACGGCTGAACGGGGCCGAGGCCGACTTCTTCATATCGGAGCCGGGCCATGATGGTGCGGCAGCGCAGGGGAGGGAGGTGCGCGGGGTAACGTCGGACACCTCGTCCAGCGTCGGGCCGGGCTGACGGGCAGGAGAGAAAGGAAAGAGGGCTTTCGGTTTTGCGATCCCATGAGGGGTCGAAAAGCAATCCCGCGTGCTCTGGCCAAGTGTCGGGCAGCGGCAAACCCAAGGAGAAGACCCATGTTCGCAGGAACCCTGACCAGGAACGCCGAGACCGCAGCCACCGCCTATTCCGGCATGATCCATTCGACCCGGTTCGACATCGCCATCCAGCTCGAGACCCGGACGAAGATGTCCGAGCGGAGCCCGGACTATGACGTGACGGCGGTGAACAAGTCCGGCCGCAAGGTGCGCATTGGCACGGCCTGGAACGAGACCGGCATTACCACCGGCAATCCCTACATCTCGATGCAGATCGATGTCGGCCTCGGGCCCTTCCGGGTCAACGCCGTGCAGACGAAGGAAGCACGTGAGGCAGAGACGGGCGAATTCGAGATCATCCCGCTGGTCTCGAACGGTGCCATGAAATCCGGCTCGATCTCCGGCGAGCTGACCGCGATGGATGCCGACAACGCCTTTGCCGGCTACATCGCCAACATGATGTTCGATCTCGACTTCATGCTCATCGAGAACGAGTTCAAGACCGAGGAGACCCATCCCGATTACCGCATCGAGGTCAGCTCGCCGCGCGGCCACCCGATCCGCGTGGGCTCGGCCTGGATGGCGAAGAGCAATCGCACCGGCAACGACTACGTCTCGCTCCTCATCAACACGCCCGATGGCGATCTGCGGGTGAACGCCGTGCAGAACGAGGAGCAGCGGGGCGGCCAGACCTTCTCGATCATTCCCTTCGTCGAGAGCGCCGGTCGGGAGCGGTCGGACAACACCGGCCTCGCCTTGGTGGGCTGATACACAGCGTTATCGCAGCGAGAGGGCGTCCCGGGCAACCGGGGCGCTTTCGCCCGTGCAGGCCTGATCCTCCTCCCATGAAACAGGCCTGACGGAGCGGTGCCGGTCCTGTCTCCGACCGGCCCGCGCCTCCTGTCCCCAAGAGGCAGGTCCCGTGAGGGGAGCCGCGACGGCGCGGCTCCCCTCTTTTCGTTTCACCCCGACAGAAGGACGACAGCAATGTTCAATCTCTCCCATCCCAAGCTGGTCACGCTCGCCGAGGCCGAAGGCTATGCCGATGTCGCGGACTTCCTGGAGGACCACGCGCTCGATAGTGTCGTGCCCGCGATCTGCATGGCGCCCGATTGCGATCACACCGCCGAACTCGAACCGGATCAGCGCGCTGGATTCTGCGAGGCCTGCGGCCCTCCCTCCATGAAATCCGGCCTCGTCATCGCCGGGATGATCTGAGCGGCAAGGATCGAGGGCTTCCCATGACACATGATAGATACACCACGCCCGGCATGCGGCTTACCTGGTCCGATGTCAGCGAGTGGGTCGATGCAGCGCATCGGATCGACAGGCGCCGCTTGAGCGAGGCACGGAACCGCGCCTTGGGCGCCCATGCGGCGGCTCTGTCCCGCGAATTCATCAAACGAGAAACGGATGTTCCGTCGCTGGAGGCCGCGATCCATTTCCTGAAGTACGGTCCTCCGGGATTGGCCAGACCGCCAAAGGGCGCGCGCGCCGACCACCCGACCACGCCCGTCATCATGGATCTGATGAACCGTCTCGCCGTCCTGAAGCGGCGGGACGAGATGGGTGCCGGGGACAACTGGACCGCCATGATCGGAGGCTCCGATGCGTATTCCGCCTGACATCACCGACATGATCGAGTGCGGCGCCCTCGTGGCGATCAACCATTCCGGCGGCAAGGACAGCCAGGCCATGACCATCAGCCTGGTCGAGGCCGGCATCCCACGCGACCAGCTCCTCGTCATCCATGCAACCCTTGGCGAGGTGGAATGGCCTGGTACGATCAGCCATATCCGGAAGACCACGTTCGGCCTGCCGTTGGTGATCGCACGACCCCGAAGGTCGTTCTTCGAGATGGTCCGGGCCCGGGGCATGTTCCCGTCCCCGCGATACCGCCAATGCACCTCCGACCAGAAACGCGGTCCGATCGAACGCGAGCTGCGCCGCTATCTCGCAGCCAACCCCCGCTTCGCCGGGCGGATCGTCAGTGCGATGGGTATGCGCACCGAGGAAAGCGCCGCACGCCGAAGCCGTCCTGTCGTCAGCCGGAACGCCAGGGGCAGCGTGGCGGGCCGGACCTGGATCGACTGGCTGCCGATCCACGGGCTGACCCGGCGGGAGGTGTTCGCCGCCATCGCCGAGGCAGGGCAGGAGCCGCATTGGGCCTATGGCGGCGGCATGACGCGGCTGTCCTGCAGCTTCTGCATCATGTCCTCGCTTGCCGATCTGCAATGCGCCGCGCGACTGAGGCCAGATCTCCTTTCCACCTACATCGCGCTCGAAGAGGAGATCGGCCACACCCTGCGTCCCGATGGGACGAGCCTCCGAGAAACGCTCAACCGATTGGAGGCCGCATGACCGTGCATGACCCCAAAGAGATCGCCGACCGGCCCGCGCCCGGCTTTTCCGAAGCCGAGATCGCGACCATCGACGCCGCCCGCGCCATCCTGCGCAGGCACGCGCGCTCGACCGCCGCCTTGCAGTCCTGGACCATGTTGACCGACTACCTGGCTCTGAACGCCGTCCACGAACGGGTCGAGGTGTTCCGGGTGTTCCTGCTGGATCGGAAGAACAGACTGATCCGCGACAGGGTCATGACGCGTGGCAGCATCGATCATGTCCCGGTCTATGTCAGCGAGGTGCTCCGCTCCGCCCTCGTTCTCGATGCCTCTGCCCTCATCCTCTGCCACAACCACCCCTCCGGCGATCCCCAACCGAGCCAGACCGACATCGATCTCACCCGAAAGATCGTGGAAGCCTGCAAGGTGATGGAGATCGTCATCCACGATCACATCATCGTCGGTTTCGGACGGGAGAGGAACGCGTTCAGCATGCGGGCGGCGGGAATGCTGTCGGACTGGGTTGGCACAACGGAACGCCACACAGCGCCCCCTGCCAGTCGTATCGCTAGCAGTAGCTCGTCCGCCTGATCCGCGACCGCGCCGCCGGCGTCTCCAGATGGGCATACCGACCTCCGGAATATCTCCGACAGTCGAGCGCGTGACCGGCCGCGATCAGCGCGGCGCCGATGTCCTCGCCATCGGCGTAGCAAATGCCCACCCATCGGTCATGGGTCCGCTCGCCGTTGAGATCGCATTCTATCGAACGGCCACCGAGGTAGTTCACCATCCAGCGCCTGGCGTCCCGGCCCGCCCGCGTTCCGAGTTCGGGTGCATCGACCCCGTTCAGGCGCACGGGTGTTCCGGAGACCACGATGGTGTCGGCGTCCCGGATCTGCACCTGCGCGATGGCCGGTGATGTCAGCAGGACAACGGCGACCGGGATCAGATATTTCAATCTCCGCCTCCTCTGCAGGTGGGTCCATATTCTTCCGGGCGTATCACTCTCAGACCCTTATCGCATCAATTGGCCCGAAGCGCCCACTGCCTTACGGCCTCCCCTGCTCGGCTTCGCGTGTCGCAGGCGAGAACGGCCCTGCGGCCCGTCGCGCATTCGGCCGTGCGGCCTCACCGCGGCGTTGCGCCCGGCATCCCGGTTTGCCCGTCTCGCGAGCACGTCGCTCCCCGGCCGCTCCGCCGGATTGCGCTCTGGTCTGTTTTGCGGCGCAAAACGATCCCGCCGCTCCATCCGTCTCCCGCGTCCGGTCGCGCCGTTTGCCTGCTCGCGTCGGGCAAACCTGCCGTCAATCACACACACATGAGTGCGGAAGCATATCCTCCGGATGGCCCCCGAATCAGCCCGCGTCAAGGATCGCAAAACTTTTCGGCGAAGGGCGGTGCCAGAGGGAACGTTGATCCAGTGCGCGCCGTGGTGCCCGCGGTGAACGATATGCCCTGAAAACTTTTGCGTCCGGCACGCCGGCGGCTGCGCCGTCCCTGACCCGGACAGATTCGGTGAACCGGACATTCGGCCATGCCACCACACTCACGTGGTGGTCCCCCGAACATCTGGAGACACCATCATGACTTACGACAACGCGAACGCCTACGAGACCATCGAACTTTTCGGCCTGACGGAGAAAGACGCAGAACTGCCGATCCCCGAGGATCACATCCTGAAGGACAGCATCATCCGCGAGACTTTCGAGGCCCTCCTCGGCCAGCTGAGGAACACCGGCCTCGAGGCCGAGATCGAACCGCTCGCGCACGGGCTCGCAACCATCGTTCAGCGCCGCAAGATCGCTCTCGGCAATGAGCTCGACCGCACCGCAGACAAGATCGGCGCCCTGGCAAAATCCCACGACGGATCGGAGATTGCGGAGACCGCGCTCGAAGAAGCCCAGGCGCGCTTCCTGCACCTGCGGGAGATCGTCGGCGCCATCGAGGTGATGAGCGAGGCGGCGGCGGAGTGCTACGAGGTCGAGACCGGCCATGCCTTCATCCCGGCCGCGGGATCGCGCGCCAGCCTCCGCGCACAGGAGACCGGGGCGGTCTTCGAGGCCCGGCAACTGCTGGAGCAGCACGACCGGGAGACGGCCGCCAAGTCAAAGGTCGAGGGGGTTCCCCTGATCGTCTCGGGCGCCACCGACTGGACCGATATCGACGTCATCTTCAACACGCTCGACAAGGTTCGGGAGCGCATCCGGCAGAACCGCAATCAGGAGATCTTCCTCTGCCACAAGGGCGGCAAGAATGGCGCCGAGATGATCGCCGCCCGGTGGGCCCGGGCGCGGGGTGTCGCGCAGGCGCGCTTCGATCCGCGCTGGTCCGCGCATGGGCGGGCAGCTCCGTTCAAGTGCAACGACGAGATGCTGGACGACAAGTTCGCAGCAACAGGGGTCGTACTCTTCGGCGGCAACGGGGTGGCGCTGAACCTCGGGCAGAAGGCCGAGGCGAAGGGGCTCACCGTCATGCGGGTCGCGGATCCGGCGAAGAAGACAGCGGATGAATAAATAAGAGAGGGTCGTCTTCGGGCGGCCCTTTCGTCGTTTTCATCGGCCTGTCCGCAAACTGACGGCCTCCGCCGCTCCGCTGCGCGTGTCGCAGGCGAGAACGGCCCTGCGGCCTCACCGCGGCGTTGCACCCGGCATCCCGGTTTGCCCGTCTCGCGAGCACGTCGCTCCCCGGCCGCTCCGCCGGATTGCGCTCCGGTCTGTTTTGGCCGGAGGCCAAAACGATCCCGCCGCTTCATCCGTCTCCCGCGTCCGGTCGCGCCGCTGGCCTGCTCGCGTCGGGCAAACCTGCCGTCAATCACACACACATGAGTGCGGAAGCATATCCTCCGGATGGCCCCCGAACCCGCCCGCGTCAAGGATCGCAAAACTTTTCGGTGAGGGCGGGGTGCGTGGGCAGGTTCGTCCAGTGCGCGCCGTCGCGCTGGCGGCGGCCGGCGCGCCTCGAAAACTTTTGCGCCCGGCAAGCCGGCGGCTGCGCCGTCCCTGACCCGGACAGATTCGGAAACCAGGCATTCGGCCATGCCACCACACTCACGTGGTGGTCCCCGAACATCTGGAGACGAGACCATGGCTTACGAGACCAAAACCGAGGGCGACCTTTGCCAGCGTTGCGACCACACGGGTATCACGGAGGCCGGAACGGCCACGGGGAGCCAACATGACGATGATGGCGGCTATGCTATTCCCTGCACCGCCTGCGGCAAAGACGCGTCGCGGACGGACTGGCAGACCATAGATGGCGGGAGCGTCAACTTACACTGGCGGGAGGTCTGCACGCATTGCGGGCACGTCAGCGAGTCTCTCTTCGCCTGAACGTCACTGCTCACCGGGCGGCTCCGTTGCCCGGTGAGCCTTGCCTCTTCATCCTTGCGACATCCATGCGACCGGCGGCTGCGATACCGTCCACAAGAGCAGCCCCGCCCGGCCCCTGGCCGGGCGGGGCTGCTCCGCTTTGCAACTGGCCGAGACCACGCGGTCGGGTGACCAGGATGATCCGTGAGCGATTTGTGGTCATGACGGGCCCCTGCCGGCGGTTGCACCGCCGTCACCGCGCTCGCAGGTTCCGGCCGTGCCGGCCTCCACCCGGAACACGGTGCTCCCTGGACACGCTGAGCGGCATACCTCGGCGGCCGTCTCCTCCGGAGCCAGCCGGCGGGGTTGCCCTCATGCGTGCCAGTGATCCCGCGATCCGCCCGTTCGGGTGCAGATCGCTGGGGCGGGCGCAGCGCATCGACCGAGCCGCAGGTTGTCGGCGACCCATCCCGGTCGGCAACCCTGCTGGCTGACCCGCAGCGTCATCACCGCCCCGGAGCGCGAGACCGGCGAAGCGTTCGAGGCTGAAGAACGCGGACGGGCCCACCGGGCGCGAGCGAACCATTTCACCGCCACGTTAGAAGAGGGCGATCCGGATCCATATCTCATATACTCGACAGGACCGATGGCGGCTGAGGAGCAAGTTGGTCATCCGGGTCCCTCCTCTTTGCTGATTGATGTGGATCGCACGGGGTCGGGCCGACCGTTTCCTCCGCTGGCGCTCCGGCAAACACAAATACGGTTTCCACGCCCCCCGGGCGCGGACCCTCCGCATTTGTGTTTGCGCCCGTCCCTCGGTCCCCCGTGCCAAAGGGTCCCCATCGCAAAAAGGAGAGACCCAAATGACCAACCACTACGTCGCCACCGTTCCCGTCAAGTTCACCGACAACGAAGGCCAGGAACGCACCCGGTTCCAGCGCGTCGGCGCGATGTTTCGCAACACCCGTAACGGGGACGGCTCGGAGTTCTTCAGTCTCAAGCTCGACTTCCCCGTCGCGGTCCAGGAGCTGGTGATGTTCCCGCCGAGCTCAAGGGAACCGCACGAGTAATCTTCCCACGAGGATGGGCCGCCCACGGGCGGCCCTTTCCCCGGTCCGAGGAGGGCTGCGCAAGGTCCGGTGACCCCTGCCTTCGGCCGGTGTCCCCGAGGAAGACGTCAGGACCGCAAGCGGTCCTGACGGAGGATCAAGAAAGTCGCCTGGACAGGTCTGCCGGCCAGCCTCAAGGGGGCCATCCGCAAAAACAGTCGGGCCCAAGCCCGCCGGTTTTTCCGGCAAAGATTTGGCTGGCCAAATCTGGCCTCCCTTGACCCTGTCCGTCAGCCCCGTCGGTGAAGAGATGCGCCGCCCCTCGCTTCCGTCCGAACACGATCCGTGTTCGGCCTGAACCTCGGGCGCGGGCGCTAGGAAGGCCGGTCGGTGGACGGTTGGAAGGGAGCGCGCTTTTGGGCCCTTCGGGCCGGGCCTCGCGCCCCCGATTTCATCGGGGTCGCTCGGCGGAAAACGGAATACGAGGCCGCGTTCGCTTGATTCCACGATCATATAGTATTGACACGTTGCTATAGTTTCGTAAGGTTGGGTGCGGCCTCGTATGAAGTTGGCAGGATATAGGGGGGCTTTCTTCCGCATGACCCGGACCAGGAGACTGACAGAAGCAGAGCGTGCGGAGATCGTCCGCGAGGCCACAGGCGGCGTCTCGACGTCTGCACTGGCGGAGCGCTTCGGGGTGACCGCGCGCGCAGTGCGCTACACGCTGAAAGCCGACGAAGAACGCCAGCGGGATGCGGCTGTGGCGACCGCCGCAGTGACGGTAAAGCTGACCCCCGAGGAGCTCGGCGCCTTGGACGAGGTCCTGGCTTCCGCAGGGATCGAGACTCGCACGGAGGGTGTGAGACGGCTCATCCAGGCGGCCGGCGGAACCTTCGTTCCGGACGCTCACCTGGCCGCGGAGATGGCGCGTTACAGGGCCTCTCTGCACGAGGTCGGCAATGGCGTCGTGCAGATCGCCAAGCAGATGACGCAGGCCAACCGGATGGGGCAGGGCGCGGGCGGAGCAGGTGCCCAGTTCTCCGAATTGCGCCTCGCCCAGATGCGGGCTTTGGCGCGGTTCATGCTTGATTCCGCTGATGAGATTGACCTGGCTATTCGCCGCCGCAGGGAGGCGATGCAGCTCTCCGCAACTGCCGCGCTGAGGGAGTTCGCACATGCGGCTGAATGATGCGGTCCATGACGTCACCGGGGAGATCTTCCGGGACGGCTGGAGCCGGATCCGGGGCTCGATGCAGGGGCTGCAGGCTGGGCGCCAGAAGCAGCTCGTGCGGGCGGCAGCCGGCCATCGGGCAGCGGTCTTCAAGGCGATCCGGGGCGGGGGCACGCATACCAAATCCCAGCTGAGGAACCAGCTCGACTACCTCACCACGAAGTCCTCCCATATCGTCGATTCGAGCGGGTTCCTGGACGGGAAGACCAGGCTCGAGGCGCGCGAGATCAGGGACCTCACGGACCGCTTCTCGAAGCGCTGGAGCGCCGGGTTCAAACCGAAGCTCGGGCAGACGACGCACATGCTCATGTCCTACCCGATCGGCACGCGGGGGGAGGATGTGCGCGATATCACCGCCAATGTCGCAGAGCGGTTCTTCCAATCCGATGAAGGGCATTTCGACTACATCATCGCGGTCCATGAGGACCGGGATCATCCCCACGCGCATATAGTCTTGAACCGCCGATCGCAGGAGGGAGAGTTCTTCTTTCTCGGCCGCGACCACCGGTTCAACTATGACGATTTCCGTCTCGCCATGGTCGAGGAGGCCGAGAAGTTCGGCGTCCGGCTCGAGGCGACGCGGCGGCTGGATCGGGGCGTCGTGCATTACCCGCCCCGGACCCGCGAAGTCTATGCGGCCAAGGTTGAGGGCCGGGTGGCGGAACCCCGTCCTCGTGTCGGTGCGGATCTGGATCGCGCGCTGGCGGAGATCGCCAACACGCGGATCATCTATCACTCGCTCGCCGCGGAGGCCTCGAGGGAAAACCGCGAGGACATCGCCGATGCCCTGTTCCGGGCCGGTGCGCTCCTGGCGAAGGGCGGCAAACTCAATCTGGAAGGAGGCGTCTACATGGCCGAGGAACAATCGTTCGAAGACCTACGAACCCGCTACGCCGAACAGGTCGAGCGCGTCCAGAGCATGATCGCCGAGAAGCCGGAGGCGGAGCGGCCGCGGCTCGAGAAGAGTCTGAACGAGATCCAGTCGCGGCTGGCCCATATGCAGCCGCTGGGACTCCGGTCCGTGACGCTCACCGAGAAACCCTCGGACGGCGGGGTGTATTCCGAGACCAATATCGACCGCGACCAGCTGGAGCGGCTGCGCGATCCGGATGTCCGGGCGCAGGTCGATACGGCGCTTCGGGGGACCGGGATTAGTTCGTCCGTCGTCGTCGCGCGGATGGAGACCGGAGCGCAGAACGCCGCGCTCGAGCGCCAGTGGATTGCCGACGATCTGGCACGGGTTGCCGAAAAGGATGGTCTCAATCTCGAGCGCCGCGCCGATCTTGAGACGGCGCGCGAGGCCCTCAACCGGGCCCATGTCCAGCTTGGCATTGCGCTCGAACGTCACCAGGTCCTGCGCCAGGATGGGGTGATTGACGAGGCACGGGAGGTGCCGCTCGACCTGCGCGAGGAGCGGTTTGTTGACGAGCGCGAAGTGCATGCTGTCGAGGGCGCGCCGATTGCAGATGCCGACCTCCGGCGCGTCATCGATCACGAACGGGCCGGCAACCTGCATTCGCCATTCCAGGATGACGGTCAGCGTCTGAGCTATCGAGACGCCGTGGAGCGGGAGCTTGATGACGCACAGATCGACCGTCTGCGGGACGGGGATGTGGACGTGCTGAAGGACCGGATCGAAGACCGGCTGGACCGGCTCTATGCCGCCAAGACCTACCTGCAGTCGGATGAATCCACCGCCAACAGCGAGGCAACCCGGGCCGTGGTCGAGGAGATCGCCGACCGCGAGTTCGAGCTGCAGCGTGCCGATCTGGTCGACGGGGAATCCGAACGCGGGGAAACCCACTGATGGGACCGATGGGGAAGGGCCAGCTCGCCGTCGGCGTGGTCCTGGTCACGCTCGTGGCCATGGCGATCGGATACGTTATCGCGTCGGCCGTCCTGACCTTCCGGGATGTCGGCTTCCAGGCCGAGATCGACTTCTTCTACGTCGCACGGAACTATCTCGCGGTCCGCGCCGCCCGTCCCGACGACTTTCGCCTGATCAATCTTATTGTGGGCGGGGCAGGGGTGGCGGGCCTCCTGATGAGCCTGGCGATGTCCGGCTCGGCGCTCACCCGCTTCGGCTATACCCATTGGCAGACCCGCCGGGAGATGAAGCGGAACGGTTTCTTCGGCGCGCCGGGCACGGGTTTCATCATCGGCAAGTTGGGCAAGCCCGGCTCGCGCGCGCCGTTCCTCTGTTCGACGAAATTTCCTCATGCGCTGATCGTCGCCCCGACTGGACGCGGCAAGACCACCGGCTTCGTCATCCCGAACCTGCTGACCTGGCAGGGATCGGCGGTGGTGCTCGACGTGAAGGGCGAATGCTACGAGGCCTCGGCGCGTCACCGTGCCGCGCAGGGCGACATGGTCTACCGCTTCGCCCCGACGGATTGGGAGAACAAGCGCACGCACCGCTATAACCCACTTCTGCGCATCTACGAGCTCGAGGATCCGGCGCGCCAGCAGATGGAGCTTCAGCTCCTCGCGACGCTGTTCCTGCAGAACGACAACGATCGGGTGCAGGGCCTCCTGAAGGGCGGGATCGACCTCTTCGTCGCGGCCGGCCTGCTGGCGTTCCAGCGCCAGCGACCGACGCTCGGGGAGATCTACCGCATCGCCGCTTCGGGCGGGCAGAAGCAGAAGGAATATATGGCGCGGGCCCACGAGGTCTGGAACCCGGCGGCTCGGCTGATCTTCACGCGGCTGGCCTCGACAAACAACGACACTCTGACCTCCTATGTCTCGCTTCTGATGACCTCCGGTCTCGATCAGTGGCAGAACCCGGCGATCGATGATGCGACAGCCATCTCGGACTTCGATTTCCGGACGATCCGCAAGGCACCGTTCAGCGTCTACCTGGTCGTTCAGCCCCTGATGGTGAAGCCCTTGGCGCCGCTCATCCGGCTCTTCTTCTCGGACCTGCTCTCCGCCCTGCAGGACAGGGAGCCGGGCCCCGACGAGCCCTGGCCGGTGATGATCATGCTCGACGAGTTCAATCGTCTGGGCAAGATGCCGATCGTGGCCGAAAGCATCGAGGTGCTTCGGCACTATCGCGGGCACCTGGCGGTGGTCACCCAGACCATCCCGGCCATCGACGAGATCTACGGCGAGAACACACGGCGAGCGCTGCAGGGCAATGCCGGCGTGAAGCTTTACCTGACGCCCTCGGACGAGAAGACCATCGAGGAGCTGAGCAAGGCGGTCGGCAAGACCACCAAGACCGTCGTCACGCGCTCCCGGTCCATCGGCAAGAACCCCTTCGAGGGGCGCAGCCAGTCGATGCGCACCGAGGAAACCTCGCTCCTGCCGGAAGACGAAGCGCGGCGTCTGCCGCTCGACGAGATCGTTGTCGTCGTGGACGCGCAGATGCCGATCCGGGCGAAGCGGGTGGTGTATTTCGAGGACCCGTTCTTCAAGGGCATCCATGCCGCGCAGGAGGGAGAGCTGCCCTTCCCGACGGGGCCTGTCCCGCCGATGGGGGAGCTGCCGCTGAGCGTCCGGGCGATGCCAACGGCGCCGCGGGGGGCAGGTCTGTCGGAGCGCGATTTCGAGGCCAGGATGGGCATTACGGAACCTGGTAGTGATTCACCCATCAAAAACAGTCCCGATACGGCAGCCCGGCGTGTCCGCGCCGCTGTCGTTGCGGACGATCAGCGCCAGTTCGAGATGGATTTTGGTGGCCAGACGGACCTCAAGCTCGATTCTCCGAGTGAGGGTGATGTTGGTCAGGTTCAGGACGCGCTGAGCGATCTTGAGCGTTTGGAGGCGGAGATGAGTGGGGAAGTGGTGTCCAGAAAAGATGTTGTTTCGCGGGCAAGCTGATGTTCGAGGCGGGCGCAGCGAAGATGCTCCACCCAGGGTCGCCGATGGCCGATCCTATTTCGCGGCTGCTTTGACCATTTCAATGAGCGGCCCGAATTCATATGCGTCGGCCGCGCGCAGTCCTGCGATGTACTGCGCGCGGTGATCATTGTCGGAGGTAAGTGTTCCTCCGCCAGACCAGTCGAGAAAGATGTCTGGATCGATAGTTGCGAGATAGGCATCCGCCATGATCCGTGCCCAACGGCCGTTTCCGTTCGCGAAAGGATGCACCCACACCAGCTTGTGGTGAAAACGCGCGGTGGCTTCTAGTGGATCGTAGGTGGATTTCTCCCGCCAGAAACGGGCATCGTCGAGACAGGTGCGCAGCTCGGTTGATATATGCCAGACGGGCACGCCGATGTTTTTCTCGGTCAGGCGGAAGACACCCGACCAATCCCAGACCTGGCCGAGGAGCCGCTTGTGCACTGCGCGCGCGGAATCGTCGGTCAGGACATCGAAGGATTTGGGCCGCCTTTCCAGCCAGGTCAGCCCTTCGATGATGTTCTCGCTTTCCAGCTCGTTCAGCTCACCACGCGTGGTGATGTGTTTGGCCCTGAGGCCAAGCATCTCATCCGGCGTGAGGGGGGTCGCGCCGGATGGCTCGTGAAGCTCCAGTGTCACCTCCAGAAATCCCGCGGCATCTCCCGGGCGATCTCGCCCGCCAATTCCTCGATCATCTCGTCCTGGCTACGCAGGCCCTCTGTCTGTTCTTCCAGAGCCATATGCGCTCGGGTGCGTTGGATGATGCGCCTGGCCTTTACCCTTGCCTGGGTCATGACGATATCCTCGACTGCCCCGTCACGTGGGATGATCGCGTAGACGAGCTTACCGCCCATGGCTTCGGCCATCTTGTCGAGCTGGTTGAGGGAGATCGTCCCGGCCTGTTCGTTCTGAACAGAGCTGTAAACGCTGTTGCGAGACATGCCCAACCGCTCGGCAAGAACCGGTGCACTCATGCCGATGGCCTCCTGGAAGGTCGCAATCCAGCCTCCCAATGGCCTGGCGAATGCCCGGGATAGTTCGGCGGCGCGATTGATCTTGCTGGCCGCTTGCCGTTGCTTTGCGCGGGAGACAGACATTTGCCAATCCATAGCCTCGCCTTTTCAAGGCATATGCAATGCCACAGTATAGCAATAATGTGATAAATGCAATGCTATGCTATGGCGATAGGGTGAAACCTGCCACCCCACGGTATGCGTGGCTGTTCGGCTCAGAGCCCATCAACCGCATCAAGAAGGTTTGGGTCGACTGACCGGTCCGATGCTAGCGTCGGCCCAGACGCCCAAGTCTGGCAAGCTGCGCCAACATGCGAGCGCCAGTCCCGGTCGATGCGCTGGTCTGGGGTGGCGATGAGCCAGCCGCGGACGTTGGGCGGGTCGGAAGCGCTTGAACACCGAGAAACTGCCGGGCTCGCAGAGCCGCGTACTCGGCCCCGGTCGCGCCACCGATAGCGTACCGGTTATAGACCTGTTGGCTGCCGGCGAGCCCCCGTGCGAAGGCATAGCTCCCTCCAAACCCTGCGGAGAGGGCTGGCATCATGATGTTTCCGGAGACTGCCCGAACGATGAACGGTGTTGCGATGATGAAGCCCTTCGCCATCAGCACCATCATGAAGAAAGGAATAAGGGCACCGATGTTGGAAGCGCCCTCCGGATCTCCGAGCTCGGCGAGCAACGCCCGTGATACTCCCGTGATCGTCGCGAACACGCCTGCGATCACAATCGGATACATTGCGAACGAGATCAGAGCCGACAACCACCTCGCGAAGTAATCCTTCGTGACCTCGAAGAGTGTCAGGAAGATCATGACCGGAGCAATGCCGATCAATAGGGTAATCATGAGGCGGGACGCCACGATGATGAATGCCGCCAAGCCTCCGAGGATCGAGAGCAACAGGACACCTAATGTGTCCATGAGCGCTCCTGCCATCCAATTCAGCTCGGAGCCCGCGGCGTTCAGATAGTCTCCCAGGGCCGCGATGAGCTGGTCGAACTCTTCGGCGAACGTCCCGGACGGACCCGGAGACCCGCCGCCAACGGAAGCCACCAGAGACCCGGCGATACTGTCGATACCGTTCAGAATGGCCGAGGCCAGAACATTGAACTGTACCCAATCGGTCGCGAACACGCCGATCAAGCCGACCTTCGCGGCCAGCCAGAAGGCGGTCCTCCCGTCCATGGCGCGATATTGATAAATCATGTTGACGCAGACGAGAATGACCACCAGCGTCGTCCCGAGAACGAGAATAGTGCCGACCGTCGCCGCCACCGCGCCGAACTGCGTCTCGGCGGCCGAGTCGAGATACCCCTGAGCCGTTTCCACGAAGTAGGCCACGACGCTCATGGATGGGCCCTACTCACCAGTTTCCGGCTGCTTCGCAGATCGGCACCGCTTCCGGACGGAGCTCATTTGCCACTCGGCGATAGTCTGAGGTCGCCTCGACAATGTCCCAGTACTCTGCCGCAGCGAAATTTTCGAAGAATACCGCCTCCGCATTGTCCCAAGCGGGATAGCGCGTTGGACAGGCGCAATTCTGTGCTTCCACGACACGTTGCATGCTCTGTGCCCGATATATCTGTTGCACCAGGAGTCGCTTGTAGGAGTCGCGCACATCGATGTTCTGCATCCATTCCGGCTCGGGCGGCTGTTCCGGACAGACGTCGTGTCGGTTGTCGAGCGTCGGAATCAGGTTGCGCTCGGCGGCAGCGGCGGTTGCGCAGCAGAGAAAGAGCAAGCCTGCCCAAGCAGCGACCCGCGTCATTCCGAGGCCTCTTTCGGTCCGGGAGCTAGCTCGCGCTTCACGATGGTTGTGAAGCCATAGTCGCCCGCCTCGGCGGTGATGACCTCCCAGCCTTCGGCGCCGCGTTCATTCAGGATTTTCCGCATCTCGCCATAGTCCTTTTGCTTCTTCACCTGGAAGAACAGGATGTCGTACTCGAACTGTTTCATGGGGCGTGCCTTTCTTCGAATGCGGTACCGGGGAGATAGAATTCGGTGATTCCGCGCTCACCGGCTTCGCGGCCGGCCTGGATGATCACGTCGATCGAGCTTTCGATGTATTGGACCATATCCTGGTAGGTCATCGGGATCTCGGTCTTGAGCGCCGCGATGGCGAGCCGCTGGACCGCGAGCTGCGGCGTCTCCGCATGGAGCGTGGTCATCGAGCCGCCATGGCCGGTGTTGATCGCTTCGAGGAAGGTCATGGCCTCCTTGCCGCGGACCTCGCCGAGGATGATCCGGTCGGGCCGCATGCGCAGGGTTGCGGTCAGAAGCACATCGGCGGACTGAAGGGCGGCATCGCGGTTGGCGATCAGGGTTACCGCGTTCGGCTGCGTCGGGAGCAGTTCCGCGGCTTCTTCGATGGTCACGATCCGCTCCTCGTCACTGACACAGGACAGGATCTTGCGGGCCGCCACGGTCTTGCCGGTCGAGGTACCACCGGAAACGATCATGTTGAGCTTGTTCTCGACGCAAAAGCGGATGGCCTCATAGATGTCACCGGCGGCGACCACCTCGCGCAGGGCGCGGTTCTTTTCCTGGCGCAACTCTTCGAGCTTGCGTTCCTCGCCGTAGAGGAAGCGTAGCTCGATCTTGTTGAGCGGCAGGCTCGAAAAAAAGCGCAGCGAAATCGACATGCCGGAAAGAACAGCGGGTGGGGTCACGACCTGCGCCCGGATCGGCCGGTTGCGATAGGAGATCGACACCGAGACGATCGGTTTGTCCTTGCTCATCGTCGTGTTCGCGGAGGATGCGATCTGGTTGCCGAGATCACGCACTTCCGTGATCGTCAGGCGCTGGTCCAGGGCTCGCATGAAGTGATCGCCGTGGAACTCGCCCCAGCAGGACCCGTCGGGATTGATGCAGATTTCGATCACATCGTCGCGGGTGGCATCCTTCAGCTTGTCGAGCGAGGCCTGGAGATACGACACGCTCATGGCTCAGAAGATCTCCAGGTCGCGATCGACCATGACGGTGACCCGTGCGCCCTGGTCGACATAGATGACGGGGCCGATGGAGAGATACTCGCCGATGACGCTGTCCGTGGCGTCGGCGAGATCGTCGCCGACATCTTCGAGAACATCGGCGGTGGTCTCGTCCTCGACCTCCGAGGCGGCCACGCTCGGCGCTGCGGAGATGATGGAGATCAGGGCCGCCGACCCGAAACGCTCGCCGAACCGCGTGTCGACGAAGCCGGTGACGCCGGACCGGCCGAGTTCATCGCCGCCGAACGAACTGATCCGGATCGTCTGATCGGTCGGCAGGATGATCCTGTCCCAGGCGATGGTGACGCGGCGCTGCGCGACCTCGACGCCCGAGCGGTAACGTCCGATCAGGCGCGAGCCGCGCGGGATCAGCAGGCGGGTTCCATCATAGCTGTAGACGTCCTCGGAGATGATGGCACGGGTCTGGCCGGGCAGGGAACTGTCCAGCGCGGTCTCCATAATCGCCTGGATCATCGTGCCCTGAACCACGGTGTTCGAGGGGTTTGCGATGACCTCGGCCTGTGTGACCGCGCTTGGCAATGCACCGTTCAGCACGAAATCCGTGACCTCGCCGAAGGCGCGTTCCGTAAGTTCGGTCTCGCCCGCATTGGCACCGCCGGCGCCACCGAAGGCGATGAGTGGCGACGCGATCCTGCGCTCCTGAAAGGCCCTTTCCTCTTCCGCCCTTCGCTGGAGCTCTGCCAGTCGCCGGGCTTCTTCCTCCTGGGCGCGAAGTTCGTCTTCCGATGGCCCGGGCGGAGCGGGTGTAGGGGCGTTGGCATTGAGCTGCGCCAGTTCCAGATCCATGCGTAGCTGTCGAAGTTCGCGGTCGCGGGCGGCAAGCTCCTCCTGAAACTGCTGTTGTGCATTCTCCGAGGCGGCCTGCAGCGCCGCGATCTGCGCGGCGAGGCCGTCGATCGCTTCGGCGGCGGCCGTGTCTTCCTCGACAACGGAGTCCGGGGCGTTCCGCAACTCGTCGATCTGTTCCTGCAAGGCCTCCATCTGCGCCAGGAAGTCGGCGTTCGGCTCGGCCGGTTCGGGCTCGACGAGGACGATTTCCGGTTCCGGGGCAGGGGGAGGCACGAAGGGTTCGATCTCGCCGAAGCCGTCGCCCTCGGTCTGAAATTCGTCGGGCGTCGCCGTCGGCAGCGCGACTTCTTCTTCGGCCCCCGAAAACAGATAGAGCACCAAACCGCCGGCCAGGATGAGGCCGATCATCAGGAGGGCGAGGAGCGGGGAGCGGCGCTTCGCGGTCGCGCCCTGGCGCCGGTTGCCCTGTTCGAGAGCGGCCAGGCGTCGTTCGAGATCGGGGTTCGGATTGTCGCTCATGAGGTGCCCCCCTGAGGCGGTGTCGCGGAGATGCAGACGACCTCTTCGCCCAGCCGGAGCACCCATTGTGCGTTTACACCGGAGACGCGGATGATGCCGTCTTCGACGGCGCCTGTGTTCACCGTGCGCTCGCGACCCCCCGCGTAACGGAAGATGGCCGGTACGGGAGCGTTCCTGGGGAAGGCGAAATAGGTGAAGGTCCCATCGTCCCAGACGCGGGTGGGCGTGAACTCGGTCCGTGCGCTGGCTCCGTAGTTGTAGTTCGGCGCGGCCTGCGCGATGGCGTTGGCCGGGCGCCGATTTTCGCCCGGGTATCGGAACTGCACGACGTAGAAGGTCGGGCTCGAGACCTCCTGGACGTTGAAATAGTAGCTTCGCCTGTTGGTGTAGACCGTCACGTTGGTGTGGACGCCACGGGCGAGGGGTTTGATGGCGAAGGCCCGGCCGCCGGGGACGCCGTCGATCTCGAAGCCCACGGTGTCGCCGGCGATGATCGAGCGGATGCTTTCGCCGTCGCCGAACTCCACTGTCGTGACATGGGTGAGCGAGACGTTGAGGCGGAAGACTTGGCCGTCCTGATACGTGGCGATGCGCACGCGCTGATCGTTCGGTCCGCTGCGCGGGATCGACTCCGCCAATGCGAGTGTGGGGATGAGAGAAAGGAGCAGCACCAACGAAGAAACACTGGTTCTTTTGGAACGAGCGGCCCTGCCAATACCACCGCGGCTCAAGCGCGCTCGGGACAATGGCGAGTCACAGTCGCTTTCTGATTTCCAAAAGGACCTATACAAACTCAGTTCTCCAATCTGTCCGAACGGATCGAATATTCGATGACGGTGAACCCGAAGGGGTTGGTCCAGACCTCGTCGATGGTGCGGCGTGTCTCGGGGCGGAACTCGAAGAGGAGGGTCGCGGTGAACAGACCCGCCTGAACCCCATTGATCGAGGTCAGGCGTTTCCGGAGGCGGACAGTGGCTCTGTTGTTGCCGATCCGGTTGATGCTGAGGATCTCGACGTCGAGCCGGGCGTTGGGCCCGTAGACGGTGGGCGGGTAGTCGGCGTTCGCGGAGTTCCAGATCTGACGCAGCGAGGCTTGGGCCGCCCGGTCCGAGCGGCGCAGGACGCTGCGGATACGAACGTCATTGTCGAGTTGGTTATAGACCTCGCGGTCGGTCACATAGCGGAAGACCTCCGCCTCGATGATCGCCCGGTTCTCCGTGACGGTCGTGGCGCCGACAGAGGCTTCCGGCAGGGCGAAACCTGTCTCAGGATCGTAGGGCACCACCACCGGAGGGGGGTCGACATCGAGGATCGCAACGGCCGCGGCGCTGAGACAGCCGAGAGCGCCGAAGATCAGGCCAAGAAGCCCCAAGCGCTGCCAGAGCCGTTCCCGTCGCAGCGCGCCGTAGACGAGTTCCTCCTCGATGATGGCCGTCTCTTCGTCCAAATCCGCACGTCCCTATTCCGGCCGGAGTTCAGGGAGCGTGAAGTCCATGAACCGCTGTTCCTCGGCGATGGTGGCCGCGTCGATGACGCCGCCGGTGCCGTCGCCCACGGTCTGCACCGCCTCGAGCTGCCACATGGCGACGAGGGCGATGGCCAGCTCTGCCGTCACGCGCGTGTTGAGATCGACGCTCTCCTTCAGCTCGTCCATGTCGTCGATGAGGCCGACGAGCCGCTCGACGCGTTCGAGCGACTGACCCGCGTCGTCATAGCTGTTCTGGGCCGCGGCCGAGACGAGTGCTCCCGTCGTGGCCTGCGTCGCCACGCGCTCCGCGCCCGGATTGCCGCTTCGAGCCATTTCCGAGAGCGTGTCTTCGTCGAAGCCGAGATCGGCGAGCACCCGGTCCATCTGGGTCTCGATCTCGCTTGCGCCGGAACCTGTGAGCCCGGAGAAATCCCCCCTCTTGATCGCGTCGATGGTTGCGATGATGTCGCCGAATTCCTGGTCGAGAAGCCCGTTCAGCTCCTCTTCCATCCGGGTCTGGATGATCTCGGGGAGTTCGGCCAGGCGCGTGAGCGCCTCATAGGTCCGCTGCAACTCCGCGAGCTGGTCCGTGAGTGTGGTCAGTTGCTCGCGGAGTTGCACCAGTTGCTCGTTCTGCAGAATCTCGTCTTCGATCATCTGCCGGAGCTGCTCGATGTTCTGGGCAATGTTCTGGGTATCGACGACGGGCACGCCCTGGGCCCGTGCGGAGGTTCCGGACAGAATTGGAGCTACCAGCGCAAGCGCGCCGACAAGGGCGGCAGATCGCATCCATCGCGCGGAGACAAATGTGCGGGGCATCAGTGCAAATCCTCCATCGTGAAGTCCATGAACTCGTTCTCGGCCATGCGGGCGGCGGCCTGGGCGAGCTGGGCGGCGGCCTGGGCGAGCTGGGCGGCGGTCAGGGGTCGAGTGCGGGCTGCCTGCAGGCGGATGCGTGCGGCCATGAGGCGGACAAGCTCGGCGCGGGCATAGGTATTGAGCGCGATGCTCTCCTGGATGTCCTCGGTCTCACCGATCCGGGTGACGATATCCTGGATGCGCAGGGCCGTCTGGCGGATCGCGGCCGGGGAAGAACTGCCGTAGAAGGCGGCCCCGAACCCGGCGAAGGACAGGTTGGAATTGGCCAGGAGCGCCGGATCGATCGTGCCGAGCGCGTCGATCCCGCCGATCCGCGTGAGGTAGAGATTGTAGCGTTCGGGGATGACCTGGACGTAGATCTGCGTCTCGGTGAAGGGCGGCACGCCGCCATATTCGAAGACGCGGCCCGGGCCGGCGTTGTAGGCGGCGAGCGCGTTGATGATATTGCCGTCAAATGTGTCGAGCTGGGCCGCGAGATAGCGCGCGCCGCCTTCGACCTGGAGATAGGGGCTGTCGTAATATTCCGGGTTGATGCCGAGATCGCTGGCCGTGTCCGGCATGATCTGGGTGAGCCCGAAGGCGCCCACGGTGGAGCGCGCGCCGATGGAGAAACGGCTCTCCTGCCAGATCAGCGCCTGAAGGAGGGCACGCCATTGCACGACGGACAGGCCGGCGCGCCCGACCCCGGGCCGCCCATGGGTTTCCTGTGCGACCCGGATGATCAGCTGCTCGATATTCTCGGCCGCATCGCCGAACATGCCTGCGCCGCCGGGGTTGGGGTCGACATCCCCCGATCCGTAGACGGAAGCGACCGACCGGTCCGGATCGCCGCTGCCGGCTTCGAGGGCGGAGACCATGTCGGGCAGGCCCTGACCGCCGAAGCTCGTCTGCGCATCGAGGATGCTTTGAAGCGTAGCGAGTTGCTCGCGTTCGATCTCGGCAAGCAGTTCGCGAACCGACAGCTTATCGGCCTGGACCGCGAGATCGTCCTCGCGGTCGCCGGTCTCGATGATGTCGCGCGCGGTCAGGCCGCTGTCATTGACCGGCACACCTTGGGCGGCGGCAACGCTCGCTGAAACGATCAGTGAAACTGCGAAGACGCCGACCTTATTCATCAGCCTCATCCATGATGTCAGGTGCGCCACCAAGGGGTTCGTAGGTGCAATCCTGTGAGGCCGGACCGCGGGACACGAAGTTGAAACAATTGGCGCGCGGCTCACGGTATTGTTCGCAGGCGGCCAGAGCGCATATCCCGATGGAGAGAAGGACGATGCGGATCATGTCAGCCTCCAGAAATCCGGCCGGTCACGGTAATCGGTACCGACGAGCCCCTCACCCTTCTCCATCCCGCCGAGGATGGTGAGGTAAGGCCCGAGAGCGGAGAGATCGGCATCGACCACGACGGAGCCGGTATCGTCGCGGATGAGCGCCAGGCGGCTGTCGCTGCCGGTGTTGAGGAGCACGTCGAGCTCCTTCTCGAAAAGGTTCAGCATCGCGTAGTCGGAGGCGTGGGCCCGAATGTTCGGGAGCAGGATCTGCGTCGGCACGGCCTCAACGATGGTCTTGCCGGTCCGCGTGCGCTCGAGCTGGCTCGCGTATTGGGTCATCATGACGGCGACGGTGTTCTGCTTGCGGGCGGTCACCAGCCAGTTCGAGAGCCGTTCGGCGAAATACGCGTTGTCGAGCGCCTTCCAGGCCTCGTCGATCACGATGATTGTCGGGCGGCGATCCTCGATCTCCCGCTCGATCCGGCGGAAGAGATAGGAGAGCACCGCCATGCGTTCCTTCTCGCTTTCGCTGTCGAGGATCCCGGTCAGGTCGAAGCCCACGACATCGCCCTCGAGCGAGAAGGTGTCTTCGAGGCTCTGGCCGAAGATCCAGCCGTAGCGGCCGTCCCCGGTCCATTCGAGGAGCCGCTGGTGCAGATCTCCGTCGTCGTCTGTCGAGACGAACAGCGAGGCGAAGTCGGTCCAGTTCCGAAGCTCCGGGCTGGCCGCACTCGCGTTCTGGCGCACCACCTCCTGGATGCGGTTGGTCTGGGCCGGAGTGAGCGGTTTGTCGGGACGGTAGAGGAGCGAGCCCAGCCAGTCCGAGAGCCAGGCCGTGCCGCGGTTGTCGGTCTCGGTCCAGAGCGGGTTCAGGCCTGTCGCCTGTCCCGCCTTGATCGAGGCATAGCGTCCGCGATTGGCGCGTACGGCCATCTCCATCCCGAGCCGGTAGTCGAAGACGAAGATGCGCGCGCCCACACGACGCGCCTGGGTCATCAGGAAAGCAGACAGGACGGACTTGCCGGAGCCGGGGCGCCCGAGGATCAGGGTATGGCCGCTCGTCGGCTCTTTCTCAGGCGATCCCTGCTCGTGGTAGGAGAACCGATATGCGCTCTGCTCCGGTGTCGGGAAGAGCGTGATCTCCTGGCCCCAGGGCAGCCGGTGTTTCTCCTTGCCGAGCTGGGTGCGATGCAGCGCTGCAAAATCCGCGAAGTTGCGGTTGGTCACCGCGCTCGCGCGGACCCGCTTCGGCTGGTTGCCCGGATGCTGGCTGAAGTAATGGGTCTTTGCGGCGATCCGCTCGCCGATCATTTTCACGCCTTCGGCCGCGGCGGCGTTGACGATCTCCGCCCCGAGCGTCTCCAGTTCATCGAGGCTGTCGCAGAAAACGGTGACGACCATGTGGTGCTCGCCGAAGCTCTGGCGTTTGGCTTCGAGATCGTCATGGGCGATGTCGAGGGCTTCGAGGAGCGAGAGGGCCGCGTCCCGGGAGGCCTGCATCTGGCGCTTCTGTCGCTTGATCCGGCCCGCCATCAGGTTCGAATTGATCGGTGTGAAGGAGTGGGTGACGATCATGTCGACCGGCAGGTTCAGCATATCGAACATGGTGCAGGTCGTGGCTTCGGAATACTCGCCGATGGTGAAGCACTTGCCGAACCGGTGACCGACGACGCCGTCCGACAGCTCGAAGTGATCCTCGAGGAACGTCGCTCGGGTGTTTGAGACGTTGGTGGCGAGGAACCCGAAGCGGTTCGCCGGATAGAGCGGCAGCTCGCGGCCGGTATTGAGCGCGCCGAGGAAGCCCACGAGTTCGCCGGAGGCCGCCGAAAGTAGGCGCGGCTTGAGCTCGGCCAGGCCCGACAGGAAGACGCCGACGGCCTCCTTCAGTCGGCGAAGGCGTTTCCGGGTCTGTTCCTGCAGGCGGTCCGGCGCGCTTCGGTTCAGGAAGTCCGTGAAGCTCCTGGGCGGCGGGCGGTGGATGACGGTCAGGGTGAGGGTCTTGTCGCGCAGCCCGGCCGATACGAGTTTCTCCCGCCAGGCGGCATCCACGGCTGCGGCAAACCCGTCCCCCCGGATCGGCAGCAGGTCCGGCGTGATCGCTTTCGATACCTTGTGCACGTAGTAGCTGTACTCAGGTCCCAGCTGAGCGATGATCCGGGCGAAGAGGGCCGTGACCTTGTCGAGATGGGCGTCGTCGGTGGTGTAGCTGTTGACGCCGCCGAGCCGGACGCATTGGAAGAGCTCGTTGACCCTTGTCCTGACCGTGTGATCGTCGACCAGACTGACATAGGGCAGCATATGGGCGAGCCGCCTCTCGCGGGTATACCAGTCCGGCAGGAGAGTACGGGGATCGACAGTCTCATCACGGGGCATAGCTGTCACCCCCGTGGATGCGTCGGTTCCGCGTCGGCGGGGTTTCTTGGAGCGCCGTCATCATGACGTCGATGAAGCGCGGGTCCCAATCCGCAGCCTTCCAGAGGATCGGATAGAGGATCGCCGCCACGCCGAGCACCGCGAGATGCTGCATCCAGACGAAGAGCAGCACCGAGCCGAAGAGCCAGACCATGGCATACATGATCGGCAGGCCGAGGAGCTTCGGCGGGCGGACAAGGCCCAGGAATAGCGGCGATCTCTCTGCCAACGCGGCCCCCTATCAAGACCCGCCGAAGACGGCGGCAACGATCGTCGGCGCCGCGGCCACCCCGGCGATGCCGACGAGCACCCACAGCGCCTGGCGCAGGTCGATGATGTTGAAGAACCAGCTCAGGAAGACGCCGAGCACCGCGAGCGTGGCGATCACGACCCCGAGCGGACCGGTCAGTGCGTCCACGATCCCCTGCAGCAGGCTCTGGATCGGCGAGAGGTCGATGCTCTGTGCAAGCGCCGGTTCGGCCAGAAAGACGAACATGGAGATCAGCGCGACCAGGAGATGCATCCGACTTGTTTGGAAGACATTGCTACGCCAATGCACTGCCGCGCTTCGCGCTCTCGTGACATTGACGAAGAGTGATCTGATTCTTGATTTCCAAAAAGATCGGGACTTCATTGGGTCGCTCCTTCCAGCCGGTTGAAGACGGCCAGCACCCGCTGGACGTGGTTCCGGGTTTCGGCAAATGGGGGAATTCCGGAATGCGCGCGAACCGCATCGGGCCCGGCGTTGTAGGCGGCCAGCGCGAGGCGAACGTTGCCGAACTCGGCCAGCATCATTGCCAGATAACGTGCGGAGCCGTCGAGATTCTCGCGCCAGTCGGTGGGATCGACCCCGAGAACGGTTGCGGTCTCGGGCAAGAGCTGACCGAGACCGATCGCGCCGGCGCGCGAGACCGCGCGCGGATCGTAAGCGCTCTCGATCTCGATATTGGCCCGATAGAGGTTCAGCCAGTCGGTGACTGTTATATCGGCGGCGCGAAGACCAAGGTGGCCGGCATAGCGGAGTGCCGTCTCTTCGATCGCCGCGAGAATGTCGGGGTGGGGCGCACGAACGGTAGGAGCGATTGCGGCAACACGAAGCGCATCGCTCTCCTCGGAATCTTCGCCGAAGATCTGAAGCTCGGTTGCTGCGGATCCCTGGCCGAGGCCGTCGTTGTAGTTGCGCGCAAATCGCTCCTGCGCCCGGCTCGGCGTCAGCGTGCCGTCATTCTCCATCACCAGCACCATCTGGGCCGATGCTGAGGAGGTCAGGAAGGCGAAGAGGAGGGCGCTAAGGCCTGCTGGCAGCGATCTCCTCGCTGGAGAGCTTGTGCACCGTCCGTTTGCCTTCCTCCAGGGGCACGTCGGCGTGGGAGAACCCGATCCCCTGGAGGAAGGAGATGATTCCTGTGACGGTCTTGATCTCTCGGATCTTGATGTCGTTGCGCGAGGTACGAGTCCGTGCCGTGACCAGGAGCTTTTCCACGCCGTCGTCGCTGACGGCGCGCAGAATCCAGACGCCGTGCCAGTTGGGGCCCTTCTTGAAGGCGTCCTCCTTGCAGACAACTTCGACGCGATAGCCGCTGGCGACCAGATCGCGGAATCTGGGTTCGGTGACCACATTCGGGGCTTCTTTTTCTAGGTCCATCACC
>MDTG01253115.1_pt1 | contig 35074 bp, 26 predicted proteins | sample 811421 | NCBI WGS metagenome assembly MDTG01 (sample SAMN05326645, study PRJNA326480) | marine metagenome | isolation source: seawater | place: Pacific Ocean: South East | collected 2011
ATTATTAGCGACCCTAATATATTGGATGATCAAAAAGATAAAAAAGAAACCCAAAAAAAGATTGTTGAATTGTATGATTCAGATAAAAGTAATCCACAAAATAAATCTGAACCAGAAATAGTCGAATTAACTGAATTAAAAGAAAAAAGTGATTCAAAAAATCAAAAAGAAGAAATAATTACAAGTACCACTACTGTATCGTCAGATTTTTTTGGATATAACGTTTTTAGAGGTGATCCAGAATTATTTCAACAATCATATAATGAATCTATTGATCCAAACTACGTAATTGGCCCAGGTGATGAGGTTGTTATCATGCTTTGGGGAGAAACAGAATCTCTTGAAGAATATATTGTCAGTAAAGATGGTTATCTTTTTATTAAAAATATTGGTCAAGTATTCGTTAATGGTATCACGCTTCAAAAACTCGAAGAAAAACTTTCTAAACTTTTAGCAAAAGTTTACTCGACTTTATCACCTTCTTCAGGAAGGCCGACTACTTTTTTTGATTTAAGCCTTGGTTCACAGGTATTAAGGCCTACTCGCATTTTTGTTTTGGGCGATTTAGATCAACCAGGGGCGTATGCGGTCAAATCATCTACTTCACTTTTTACCTCTCTCTACTATTTTGGAGGCCCTAATAATAAAGGTTCGTTGAGAGAAATTAATTTAGTAAGAAATGGAAAAAAAATTGCTAACATAGATTTTTATGATTTTCTAATGACTGGCAATAAGATTGATGATATCCGTCTTCAAAGAGATGATATCGTTTTCATAACATCGAGAAAAAAGACTATTACTGTTCAAGGAGAAATCAATAGACCTGCTATTTATGAACTAAAAGAAAAAGAGGGGCTAAAAGAGTTGTTAGAATTTTCAGGGGGTATTAAGGCAACTACTTATATGAAACGAATTCAAATTGATAGAATCATTCCACCAGAAGACAGAAATAACTTAGGAATTGACAGGACTTTAATCGATGTCCCATTAAATGAATATTTAAATTCTTCAGAAAACTTTATGTTACAGGATGGTGATATTATACAGTTTTTTACAATTTCTGATTTAAGGCAAAACACGATTACGATTAGTGGCGCAGTAGGTAGACCAGGTTCTTATGATCTTGGTGAGGGACTTAAGATTTCTGAATTAATTCAAAAAGCGGATGGACTTTTAGGAGACGTTTTTATGGATAGGGCTGATATTATTAGAACTTATAGCGATGGAGCCGAAGCTCAGCTTGATATAAACCTCAAAGCTGCTTTAAATGGTGATTCGAAGAATAATGTATCTCTTTTATCAAATGATGTAATAACTATTTATAGATTGTCAGATATGCTTTATAAGACTGATGTGAGTATAGGTGGCCATGTCCAAACCCCTTTGAATCTGCCATTTAGAGATGGAATGCAAGTTATAGATTTGATTTTTCTTGCTGGCGGATTTCAGAATGATGAGCATTTAAAAAACACGTACTTTAAACGTGCTGAATTAACCAGGTACAATGACGATTATTTAACTCAATATGTAATACCTTTTAAACTTGACTCTGTTCTAGCAGGAGAGAGCATTGCACAAATGGAGTTAAAAATGGGGGACAATATCAGAATTTATTCTACCGAAGAAGTAGTTGGCGAAATGGCAAAGGAAGTTACTATTGAGGGTTTTGTTAAAAGACCAGGGCCTTATACGCTATATGACGAAATGCAGTTGCGTGACCTATTATTTATGGCTGGCGGGTTTCAAGATAGCGTTCATCTAAATTCAACATTTCTTCATCGTGCTGATATCATTAGATTTAAAGATGATTTAACTAATAGAGAAATCATTCCATTTATTTTATCTGATGTCTTGGATATAGATAAGAATTTTAACCCTTATCTAAAAAATGGAGATGTTATTCGAATATATTCAAGTAGAATGTTTGATTACATTTATAATGTTACTATTGAAGGAATAATAAAAAATCCTGGTGTTTATGAATTAAAAGAAAACATGACTTTGAGAGATATTTTGCTTGAGGCGGGTGGGGTTGAAACAGATATATTCCGGTATCGTGTTGAAGTTGCGAGAATAGATCCCAATAATAAAAGTGAAGATAAATATGCGAAAATTATAACTGTCGATCTCGACAATAATCAGGACATTTTTAAAATTAATAATTTAAATGATAAAAAATCAGTAGAATTAATTCAAAAAATCACCCTACCTTTAAAACCCTATGATTTGATAACCGTAAGGCCAGATCCGTATTTTATGACTCAAAATAAAGTTTATATTAGTGGGCTAGTTTATTATCCTGGCGATTATGTTATAAAAAACCCCAATGAAAAAGTTACGGATATCATCCAAAGGGCTGGAGGCCTTAGACCAGATGCTTATCCTGAAGCATCTACTTTAGTTAGGAATGGTGAATTAATTGGAATATCTTTTGAAAAAATCATTAAAAGACCCAGATCTGATTTGAATTTTGTAGTAAACGCAGGGGATAGTATTACAATTGGCTTTAGGCCTTCTCTAGTTAAAATTATGGGTGAGGTTCATTCCCCAGGAAATTACCAATATTTCAAAGGGAAAAGGATAAACGATTACGTTAAAATAGCTGGAGGGTTTACCAGAGATGCTGCCAGATTTTCTACTTTTGTGAGTTATCCTGATGGTTCAACTCAAAAAGTTGGTATTTTTTCGCCTTCCCCAAAAGTAATTGATGGGTCCGTCATTACAGTTATGCGAGAAGAAGAAGTTGAAAGGTTTAATTTCACAGAATATGTGACTAATTTGACTACTATCTGGGCTGATATAACGCAAGCATATTTGATGGTAATTATAGCCCTAAAAAATTAATTGTTCAGTTTCATTAATAGAAATACAATCTCCATTTTCTAATAAAGACAAAAATAAAATTATGACATTTAATGAGCTAAAAAAAGCATTCGAAGAAAAGTTAGGCATAAAACACCTCTCTGATATAGCCAGGGAACTCGAGGTCACCCCCCAAGTGGTAAGCAATTGGAAGGCTCGGAACGAAGTACCTTATAAATATATTAAGACTTGTAGAGAAAAGATATTTAAGTTAGAAAACAGTAATATTGAAACTAATAGCCGATTATTAGGCCTAGATTATTTTGGGGGTACAAGCGAAGATGAGTCAACCATAACTGATAATGTAATAAAGCTCTCTCATTTATTTATTGAGAATTATAAACTAATTATTTTTATACCAATGATATGTATTGTAATAGCTTTTATAAATTTAAAATTTTTCTCAAAGCCTTTATATATGACAAATGCAAAAATATTGCCTATCAGTGAAAGTTCTAGAAGCTCTGAAATTGCAGGATTAGCCAGCCAATTTGGATTCAATTTGGGAGAACAAATGAAATCGGTTAACATATCATCAGCTGTTATGTATCCAGAAATAATTCAAAGCACAAGGTTAGCTAATATTTTATTAGATGAGAGATTTGATACAGAAAAATATGGGCCAGGACAAAAATTGATTAACATTTTAATGGAAAATACAGATAGCACAATAGTATGGTCTGATAAGGATAGAAGGAAGGCTTCGAGAAGACTATTAAAAATGTTCTCTGCAACCAAATCTAGAACATTACCATTAATTACATTAACTGTATATACGGATGAATCTAAATTCACATATAGCCTAGCTTCTGCTATTATAGAAACATTAGAAAATCTAATAAATACTTTCAAAATATCTCAAGTAAAAGAGAAAAAACTATTTATAGATAACCGTATTAAAGAGGTTCAAATTAAATTGAAAAAAAAGGAAGATGAATTAAAAATATTTAGAGAAAAGAATAGAGATATTATGTTTTCTCCTAAATTATTGATTGAACAAGAAAGGTTACTAAGAGATGTTCAAGTTCAAACTGAATTGTTTATCACACTAAGAACTCAATATGAAATGGTCAGAATAGAAGAAGTGCAAAATAATAGTTTAATCCAACTTTTAGATCCTCCAAAAGTTCCTGATTACCCAGTGAAGCCAAGGCCTAAAAGAGATTATTTTTTCGCAGTTATTTTTGGCTTATTATTACCTATAGGATTCATTTTTTTTAGAGAATGGTATATAGAGAATAGACAGAAGATCTTAGACTTAAATAATTAAAAATTATTGCTATAAATATTTTCGTGATAAACGGTATTGATGTCTTTAAACAGTCTTTTTAGCTTGAGAGTATTTAAAAAAAATGTTTAATATAAGTCTTGTCCAAAATTAAAAAACATACCATAACTTTCTCCTCACAAAGAACTTGGAGCTTTTTTAATCTTTTAGAAATTATTGAATACAAAGATCTCTTATATTTCATGGTAAAAAGAGAATTTACAATTCTTTATAAACAAACGGTCTTGGGAATATCCTGGGCAATAATAAGACCTTTTTTTTCTATGATAATTTTTTCTTTTATTTTTGGTGGATTAGCAAATATACCGAGTGATGGTATTCCCTATCCTGTTTTCTCATATGTAGCAATAGTACCCTGGACTTATTTTTCCACCGCCATGACGAGATCCACACAAAGTCTTATAGCAAGTGCAGGGATTTTTACTAAAGTATACTTTCCAAGGTTGATTATCCCTTTAACGCCAGTTATTGCTGGATTAATTGATTTTTTTATTGCGTTATCTGTGGTATTTCTTTTGATGATTTATTATTCAATTTCTCCTACAATAAATATTTTCTGGTTACCATTATTAGTTTTATTAATGTTTATGACTTCTTCTGGAATAGGTATGTGGGCTTCTTCATTGGCTATACAATATCGAGACATAGGTTTTGCAATGCATTTTTTAACACAAATATTAATGTATCTAGCGCCAGTGGTATGGCCTGTATCGCTCATTAGTGAAAAATTTGGCGAATCTGCAAGGTTCTTTTATGGTTTTTATCCAATGGCAGGGGTAATAGAGGGATTTCGTTCTTCATTGCTAGGTCAAAATCCAATGCCATGGGATTTGATAATTAATGGTACTTTTACTACTATAATAATTTTTCTTTCAGGTGCAATATATTTTAATAAAAAAGAACCTAGATTTGCAGATGTTGCATGAACTTTTATTTTGCAATGTAAATTTATTTATTTATTCTAAATGAGCAAAATAGCAATTCAAATCCAAAAAATTTCTAAAATGTATCGTATAGGTTTAGAGGATGAGGTTTATGATACATTATCGGGAAAATTATTTTCTTGGATAAAATCGCCATTAAAAAATTATAAGAAGCTAAGAAGCTTAACTAAATTCGAAAATAATGATAATGCCAAGGATGTCATTTGGGCATTAAAAGATATTTCATTTAACGTTAATAATGGTGATGTTTTAGGAATTATAGGAAAAAATGGAGCAGGAAAGAGCACTCTATTAAAAGTTCTTTCTAGGATTACTGAAGCTACATCAGGGACAATAACGGTAGATGGTCGAATAGCTAGCTTACTGGAGGTGGGTACCGGCTTTCACCCTGAATTGACTGGTAGAGAAAATGTTTTTTTAAATGGTACTATTCTAGGAATGACTAAAAAGGAAATTTCAAATAAATTTGATCAAATAATCGATTTTTCTGGTATAAATGAATTCATTGATACGCCAGTAAAAAGATATTCAAGTGGAATGAGAGTAAGACTAGCATTTGCAGTCGCTGCGCATTTAGAACCTGAGATTTTGCTTATCGATGAAGTATTAGCAGTAGGTGATACTGAATTTCAAAATAAATGTTTAGGTAAAATAGATGAGATATCATCCAACGGTAGAACAATAATATTTGTTAGTCATAACCTAGAAGCAATTGAATCAATTTGTAATAAGGTTATTTTATTAAAAAAGGGTGAGATTATTGCTCAGGATACTGCTAGTAAGGTAATAAATATATATTTGAATAATGATGCAAATAAATTTCTTAGTTTAGATGATTTTAGATCATATAAAATGAATAGTAATATGCTTTTCAAAACCATAAAATGCCTGGACAATGATATAAAAATTGGGGATAAGATTAAATTATTAGTAACCGTTAAATCTAAGGTTTCAGAAAGTGGGGTCATTTTTGGTGTACTAATTTTTAATAATCTAAGTAAACCAATTGGTGCATCATATACAAAAAAGTATGACATAAAACCTGGGATTAATAAACATATTTTTAGTTTAGCAAATATAAAACTATTACCTGGAGATTATAGCCTTGGTATGAGTATAGGGAAAGGTGACTATAGAGGTCGGAAAGATTTTGATATAGTTTTAGGTTATCCGCAATTAAGAATTAAACCAAATAATGAACTAATTAAAACATTCAAAATAAAAAAAGAATTAGGTGATATCATTTTTGATATTGAATATTGAAATTATTGTTAAACAAATTGAACTAAGAAAATTATATGCTAAAGCAAACATTGAAAATACTATTCAAATATTCCGTAAAGTTTATTCCAAACAGACTATTGATATTTTTTAGAAGAATATTTAAATCTTTATTAATTAATCTTGAACAAGAAATTTTTAAAGATAAAAGAATTGCACCAATTATTAGTGATGAATTACAATTTACTGGTGAGAGGATGATAGTTGGTAAATCAGGTAATGAAATTGAATTAGAGCACTTACATAGATATGTTATTGTAAAAGAAATAGCCAAAAATAAAAGTGTTTTAGATATTGCATGTGGAACTGGATATGGGTCAAATATTTTAGGGTCTGTGGCGAAATCTGTAGTTGGCGTTGATATTTCAAATGAATCTGTGTCTTTTGCAAAAAAAAACTATCAAAAGGATAATATTAAATTTATTCAAGGATCTGCATCCTCGATTCCTCTTGCAGAATCAAGTGTTGATGTTGTTTTTTCTTTCGAGACTATAGAACATCATGATCAACATAATGAAATGTTAGAAGAAATTATTCGAGTTTTAAAAAATGATGGCATGTTAATTATATCAAGCCCTGATAAAAAAGAGTATTCAGACAAAAGGCCTAATTATACAAATAAGTTTCATGTAAAAGAGCTATATAAAGAGGATTTACATGCATTATTGAATGAATATTTTGATAAAGTTATAATGTATGGACAACGAAGTTGTAATGGGTCTTTTATTGGACTAGATGAGGATGGTATAAATTTAGGATTCCAAGGATTTTATGGCGATTACCCTAATATAAATTCTACAAGCAAGATACCTTTTCCTGCATTATATAATATTTTCATTGCATCTAATTCCGAACTCAAATTTTTGCCACCATCTTTTTATGTTAATGAAGAATTATAGAATCATTAAATCAAATAAAGGTACTTTTTTAATCAAAAATTTAATTCCACATGTCTGATAAATTATTTTACTATACAAATTTTTTACTTAGAATAAAAAATATTAGCTTTGTGTGTGTTTTTTAAATATAAATTATATTTGTAAAAATAATTGACGGGGTAAGATAAGACTGTGAGGTATATTATTATTTAAAGTCATGTCATCGTTATTCTCCATAGCTATTCCTACATTTAATAGAGCCGATTTATTGAAAAAAACTCTTAAATCTGCTTTGAACCAAACTTACGAAAATATTGAAATTGTTGTATCAGATGATGGTTCTGACGATAACACGAAAGCACTAATTGAAAGTTTCAATTCAGATAAAATAATTTATAATAGAAATAAACAAAATATTGGTTCAATGGCAAATTTTGTTAAGGCTTTTGAAATGGCAAGTGGCAAATATTTTAGTTTCTTACAAGATGATGATATTCTATGTAAGGATTTTGTTGAAAAAGCTTGCAATGGATTAAACCATTCTGATGATATAACTTTATATTATTCTTTTGCAATTTCTACAAAGAATATAGAATTCGTTCATGGCCAATTAATTCATGGGACTCCATTACGATTAGATTGGATAAATAAAACACCTAGAATAATTCCTGGGAAATTATGGATACCATTTTCATTAATAGCCAAAACAGGTAATCCTCCAACGGTAGCTTTTAAAACAAAAATTTTAAGAAAATACATCAAGGATTGTTATATAAATGATGGTGAATTACTTACAGAACGTAAAATTGCTGCTGCAAACGCTTCTGCAGGAAATGTTTTTATTGATCCTAACATTGGAGCAATTAATAGAATACATGATGGCCAAAGAAACTTCATATTAAAAAATGAAACTCCAAATATAAGACATCTTCATTTTTTAAATATGGTAGACTATTTACAAACTCTTGCTGAACCAATTGATAAATGGGAAAATGAATTTTTGGAGCTTATTAAAGAATCAGACTCTTTTTGGAAAAATAAATGGTTAGATCAGACAAGATCTTGGCCAAATGATAAATGGTTATGCAGTGGTGTAAAGAAAATTTTAGAGGATCAAGTTTTTGAAGTAATTGATGATAAAAGTTACAAATTCTTTAAACAACTAAAATTAGTTATAAAACTTATTTTGCCTCCTATTTTAATTGAAATTTTTAGATTATCTAAAAACATATTGATGTATCAAAATTCAAATACAAAATGAAATATCCATTTTTTCAGTATATATTTAATAAATGGATTTACTAAAAAAAATTTCAAATAAGTAAATATACTTATTTTTATAGAATTACTAATAATCTATGCTAGATATAAAATACTTTTTTTGGTTACATCTGAGATGAGATATAATTGAACATCGCGATAATTGGCCTTGGGTATGTCGGAGTAGTTACTGGCACCTGTTTATCTTCGTTGGGACATAAAATATACGGCTGTGACATATCAAAAAAGAAAGTAAAATTATTATCAACTGGAAGCATGCCTTTTATGGAGCCTGGGTGTGGAGAGTTGCTTAATAATTCTCTATCGGATAACTTATTAGATTTTACAACGGACATAAATTTATCTTTGAGCAAAGCTGAAATTGCTATCGTATGTGTTGGAACACCATCAAACGATGATGGCAGTGTAAATCTTACTCATATAAAAAACGTCGCTTTTCAGATAGCAGAATATTTGCGAAATAATGATAAATATATAGGCATTTGTGTTCGCAGTACAGTACCCGTTGGAACGATTAGTAAAACTATTATACCGCTTCTTGAAAAAAGATCAGGCAAAATTTTAGGAAAAGATTATGGTATAGCTTTTTGCCCTGAATTTTTGAGAGAAGGAAATGCTGTCGAAGATTTTTTTTATCCTCCTCTAACAGTGGTGGCTAGCACAGATAAAAAAATTGAAACAGAAATGGAGAACCTTTGGAGAACGTTGCCAGGAGAATTTAGTTTGCTCAAAGTCTCATTTGAAGAAGCAGAAATGTATAAATATACATCTAATGCTTTTCATGCTCTGAAGATATCTTTTGCGAATGAAATAGGTTTGTTATCTAAAAGTTTTGGTGCTGATGGGAATAAGATCATGGAAATTTTAGTTTCAGATAAAACCTTAAACATAAGTCCAAAATATTTGAAACCTGGATTCGCTTTTGGGGGATCATGTTTACCAAAAGATATTCGTGCTTTAATAGCTATGTCGGACGATTGTAATACTAAATTACCTTTAATAAAAAGTATACTACCGAGTAATGACTCCATTATTAATGCTACTTTTCTTAAAATTTTAGATGAGGGAGGGAACAGCTTTGGATTTTCTGGAGTCACATTTAAAGATGGTACAGATGATTTACGTGAGAGTTCTATTTTAAAACTAGTTTATAAATTAAGTAATGAAGGGAAAAAAATAGTAATTTATGATAAGAATATTAATCCAGAAATATATACTGGTGTTAATCTTCAAATATGGAAGAGTATGCTGGCAGATGTAAATCCTATTTTGGAAAAAGACATTAAAAACTTTATTAATAATTCTGAGACGATCATACTAAGTTATTTTAAAGATGATGTGATGAGTTATTTAAATAAAAATAGATTAACTCGAAACATATTCCATATCAATTAATTTTAAAAAATAAAATTTTAGGAGTTTCTAGTGTTATCAAAGCGTTTATATCAATAGTGTAATTCATTAAAAAAAATAATTTGAATTGATTAACATTAACAGCGCTCGCCAATAACCTAAAACCGTAGATCAAACATTGAGAATTTTATTTTTACTTCATGAACACACAATATCTTACAATTACACTGGAGGCGGACCCTCGAGGTTTGCTATGTATATTGAGTGTTTAAATAAACTTAATCATGACATACACATTCTTAGATTTTTTAGTAATAAAAACTCTTATGAAGATATTATCAATTGGGAATCAAAGTTTGATAAGTCTTTCAAAAGTTATTTAAATGATATTGTATCATCATGGGATGATGTGGTGTATAAAACGAATGAATACCAAAATAATAGATTTTCAGTTTTAAATGGAATTGTTAATCCCATTAAATATTCATTAAGATTAAGAAAAGAGCTCATTCGTTTGACGAAACAATGTATTGATAAAAGTAAACCAGATCTTATTTGGGCAAATCATTTCCAGATGAGCAGTGTAGTTGCTCTTGTCAATCCAAAAGTACCTTGGTTAACATCTCACCATGATTGGTTATATAAACTGAGGTTATTAAAAAAACCAAAATCTTTTAGAAATTATAGACAACAAGTTAAATATTCATTTGAGACCTGGATTCAAAAAAAAATTGAAATAGAAATAATAAAAAAATCAAACATGACAATTACAGGCTCTAAAACCGAACTTAAAGAAATTCAACAAGAAGGTGCTCAAAATTCATTTTTAGTTCCATCTTGCTTCGAAAAAGTAGATATTCCAAATAATAAAAATTTATCTAAAAAGAAATTCCAAATAATTCATTTAGGCGGAGTTTCAACTACTGCAAATAGAATTGGTTTAGAAAATTACTTTAAATGGGTACATCCTAAGATAAAACATAATTTTAAAGATGATTCTGAATTAATTAAAATCGTTATTATAGGAAATATGGAACAAGCTTCTGAAAGTATGAAAGCTAATCTTTCTCAAAGTTTGGTACAATGCTTAGGTTATGTTCGTAATTTATATAAAGTGATAAATCCTTATGATATAGGTATTATTCCTTATGATGAGAATACTGGGACAAGAACAAAAATTGCACTTTATTTTGCTCATAAATTAGTTGTAATTGCCATTAAAAAATCTGTTTATGGTTTTCCAAACTTGATAAATGGTGAAAATATAATATTGATTGATAAGCTGACTGAAATGGACTCTGTTATTTATTCTTTATCAAAAGATTTTATTTTAAGAAAAAAAATTGGAGAAAACGCAAGGTCTACTTATAAATCATTTTTAACTTGGGAAAAACAAGTCCCTTTGATTGATGAAATACTTGAAAATATAAAACAGAACTAAAAAAATAAGTTTGTAGCTTTATTAGCTAAATAATATATTTAAAAAAATATTTTTAATGATTATGTAAAGCCACTGATATCAAAGATATATTCAATTATAACTTCAAGATAAGGTCCTAAAAGTATTATAAATAAAAATATTGCTATACTAAATGATATCCCTTTAATCATGTATTCCATAAATTATGCAAAAAATCAAAAAATTATAGATGAAATCTTTGTTTCAACAGATTATTTTAAAATATTAAAACAAAAATCTTTCGTTGATAAATAAAAAACCTAATATAATCATTTCAGTTCCTCTGGTTTGGAGCGTTAGAAATTTTATTCTTTCTGGAATAAAAGATGATTTAGAAAATTATTATAATATTTACTATTTCATTCCTGCTAATGTTGAAGAGGTGTTACTTAGATACAATATTAGTAGTGAAAAAATATTTTCTACACCTGATATAAATAGGAGTAAAATCTCTAAAATATTATATTCTATGCAAAAGGCTGTATTTCAAAATATTTTTAAAATTAGTACTTACAGTATTTTTAATAAACCTCAATTTGCACAGTATAAGAAGTCTAAAAATTTTAAATTAAAATTGTATTACTTTCTTGTCGCATTATTTTCAATTAAAATATTTAAGAAATTTTTGAATGCATTAGATAACTTTTTTTTTGATATTTTGATAGACAAGTCAATACAATTAAAATTAAAAAATATTAATCCTTTATTTTGTCTTTCAACTTGTTGCGTTTCATCAACAGAATGGCCGCTACTAAGAGCAATAAAAAAAAATAATATAAAAATAATTGCTCATATTCTATCATTTGATAATATCACAAGTAGAGGATATGAGCCAATTGATTACTTTGACAAATATTTTGTTTGGAATAAAAAAATGAAATCGGAGCTAATTAGATTTTATAATATTGATAGTGATAAAATAAAAATTACAGGAACACCACAATTTGATTTTCATTTGAAAAAACAATTTGAATTAAAAAAAACATATGTATTGAAAGAAGCTGGGTTGCAAAAAACAGACTACATATTATATTGTGCTAATCATTTCGCACTTACACCAAATGAACCAGCGCTTTTTGATAATATTATAAAACAATTGAAGAAAAATAATTATGACTCAGACTTTGACGTAATTCTAAGATTACATCCTATGGATAAGTATGAAAGATGGGAAAATATAATCAACGAGCATGACAATGTTTATTTAAATAAACCTTGGGAAGAGTATAATACTAATTTTTATAATTGGGGTCTTCCCACCAAAGACGACATCATACTTTATTCTAATTTAATAAAACATTCTTCAGTTGTTTTAACTATAGCTTCTACAGTTTCAATTGATGCTGCAGTTTTGGATGTTCCTGTGATTTGTCTTGGCTTCCATCCTGACCCTAAATACATAGAAGAAGGTAGATTTTATTATAATATGCATATTTCAGATCATTATAAAGATATAACAGAAATAGGTTCTATTGATCTAATAAAAGATGAAAATAGCTTTATAGAAATATTTGAAAAAAATATAAAAAACAGAAATCGTCATTCAAAAAAAAGATTAAAATTAGTAAGTCATTTTTTCAGCAAAAAAACTCTTGGTAAATCTTCAGATTTGATAGTAGAAAAATTAATCCAAGAAAATTAATATATAGATAGAAAATATATTGAACTATATTAAAATAGTTCAAATAGACGATGTTAATATTTAATTGTAATATCTAATAACAGTCATAAAACATCACATATTTTTATAAAGATTTAATGACTTACGTTCGCCTTTAAAACCTTTATAGCCATAATTGATTTAAAAAAATAATCATTTGAAATATCTTTTTATATAAATACACAAATAGATTATAAAATGCCTTAACGTTTAAAAGGTTCTTAAATTAAAAAACAAAAATTTTAATCTAAAAAAATTGTAAGTTAGCTTATCAAACAGAATATTGTTTAAATTTTAATTCAATAAATAAAGTAAATCAATTAGATCCAATTTAAGACAAATGCCTGTTTTAGAAATAAACCCCATAGATAATCATAATATTGATTTGGTGTGTGATCTTTTATACCAAAGAAATAAAACGTTAAAAGCATATACAAAATGGAAATATAGTTTATTTGATGATAATCGCTTCAGAGGTTTATTAGCATTGAAAAAGAAGAAACCAATCGGATGTTTTGGTTCGATTCCTAAAATTATAAAATATAGTAATGGAGAAGTTAAGAAATGTGGATGGTTTGCAGATTGGTATGTTATTCCATCAGAGCGAGGATCAAAAACAGGAGAACTTCTTTTAAACTCTCTTTCTGATTATGAAGAAATAATGTTTGGACATCCAGGGCCGAAAAACGCACAAAAAATTTGTTTAAATAATGGATATAAAGGAATTGGATTTCATTCTCGTAGAAGGCTTGTATTGAATAAAATAATGTATAGTTATAGAAGAAATGTATTATTCTCAAATATTAAAAATCTCATAAAAGATAGACTAAAAATAAATGCTACAAAACCCGTATCTGTATTAGAAAAAAAAATAAATAGTTTTCATAGCCAAAATAAAATTAATGATCCCATTTCCATAGAATTCATCGAAGATCAGAAATACGAGCATTGGATTACTTCGCAACCATTAGACCCAATTTACAAAAGAGATTTTGGTAGTTGGAATAATGGCGATTATAATATCAAATATTTTGATGAAACACTTAGTAATGGTGAAAGGAGGAGGCTTTTATTGCAAAATAAATATAAAAAATCAGAATATTATAAACTTAAATCATTTATAGAATTTTCAAAAAAATCAAAGGTCGATTATATGGATTCTTTTACAACGGATGATATTTTTGATAAACAATTACAAAAATTAGGTGCTTGGAGAATTGATGAACCTCAAATTCTAGTTCGAGGTGTTGATGAAGTTTTATATAATTTTAATATACAGCCATGGGATAGAGAAAATTGGATTTATTTGAATTGATATTTCATTTCAATTTTTTTCCCCAAACATCATAATAATTCTAAATCTGGTTGTTTGAAAAAATAGAAATCCAAAATATATTTTGAAATAAAAAATGCAAAAACAATTAGCTTATGAAATAGTCCAAAAACATATTTTTCAAGCCATTGGTGTAAGATGCTCCAAAAAAACTATAGTGTCATTAAATGCAACTGGTTTAAGTAGATTAGGTTATACTGTATCTGAAGTGATTAATGCTTTTAAATTGTGGTATAAATATTGGACTCAAAATAAAACATTACTTTACAAAGAAATCAAAGAATTAGGCGCATTATCAAAATATTTGAGAAAATTATTTTTAAAATGGATTAGAAGAATACAATTTTTTGACGTGTTATTAAATTTTAGAAGCCATATTTTCCCAAAATTAAAATTAAAGCACAAACTTCAAATACCTTAAATACTTTCCTATCAACTAATAATGAAATATAAAAAGTTACATATTGGATTTATCTGCAATGAGTATCCTGGAGTTGGATCAGACAATGGTGGCATTGGTGCATTTACTCAAACATTAGGAAGATCATTAATTGAAAAAGGGCATACTGTTTCAGTCTTCGGTGTTTATAAAAGTTTAAAAAAAGAAGTGATGATCGATGACGCTGGAATTAAAGCGATAGGGGTCCCTTATTTGAGAATCCCCAAAATATCATGGGAATTTAACAGGTGGCGATTAATGCGAAGAATAAAAGCTGAACATAAAATCAATAGTCTATCTATTTTAGAAGCTCCTGATTATCAGGGTTGGCTAAGAAAAATAAAAATTAACATTCCAATAATTATTCGGATACACAGTCCTCTAAAAGTTGGTTTTGTAGATTCTATTGATACAAACAAACTTCCAAATTCAATTATTTCTGAAGAAAAGTCTATTAAATATGCTAATTATTTATGTTCTTGTGGTGAAAGTGTTGCTAAAGCAGCTAGGTTAACTTATCTAAACAATCTTAGTTCAGAAATTCCTATAAAAGTTATACACAATAGTATAGATACTAATTATTTTTCCCAAAAAGAAAAAAAAATAGAAACAAATATTAATATAGTTTTTGCTGGTAGATTATCTGTTAAAAAAGGTGTTTTAGAGCTAGTAAAGTCTTGGAACAAAATTATAAAAGAATTTTCAAATGCTCGTTTATTTATTATTGGTAGAGATTCAGAACATGGAGATTTAAAATCCATGGCTAGTGAATTAAAGGCATTAATTTCACCAGAAATTAGTAATACTGTAACATTCATCGGCTTTGTAAACTCTGAAAAAATACTGCACTATTTTCAAAAAGCTTCTATTTGTGTATTTCCATCTCATCGCGAAGCATTTAGTGTGGTGATATTAGAAGCGATGGCGACTGGTACACCAGTAGTTTATAGCAAGATAGAACCTGCATATGAAATTATTGAGGACGGATTAAATGGAATTCTATGTAACCCTTATGACCCCGACGATATAGCTAGTAAAATAATTTATTTATTAAAAGACCAAACACTTATGAGAAAAATTGGTGATAATGCTAGAGCACATGTTGAAAACAAATTTTCAATTAATAGTATTGTTAATAAAAATTTAGATTTTTATAAAAATTGTATAGAAAATTACTATCAAAATAAATTTTGATTTTAAAAAAGTCCTATTTGTGAATTTGTCCGTTATTATTTGCACTTACAATCGTTTGAAATGGGTCAATAATTTATTGAAATCCTTATCAAGCCAAACAGTCATTCCTAATGAAATAATTATTGTCGATGCTAGTAAGGATAATAATCATTATAGTATTCCAAATAATATTAATACAAAAGTTATCAAATCTGATAAGATGCAATTAACATATCAAAAACAATTAGGTATTAAGAAATCAAGGGGCGAAATAGTAACGTTTTTAGATGATGATACATATCTTGATGTGCATTATATTAAATATATATTAGATGTATTTAATAAAGATAAAAAAAAACAAATAGGTGCAGTCAGTGGTTACATATCTAATGAATGGGGTATAATTTCTACAAAATCAGATTTTTTCATGAAATTTTTGAAACTATTTAATATTTATGATGGGAATTTTAAACCTGGGTCTGTATCAGATTCTGGTGTTTTTATTGAGCTCAATGAATTAAAACCATTTAAAGGTATAAAAAGAGTAGATTTTGTTCCTGGAGGATGCACAAGTTTTAGAACAGAAGTTTTTGAAAATTTCATGCCTCCATTAAGAATTAGAAAGTATGGAGGAGAAGACAAAGCATTTAGCAGAATGATAGTTAAAGATTGGGATTTGTATGTTTGTGGAGATGCAAATTTAGAACATTACAGTGCAAAAGGAGGAGCGAGACAAACAAATTATAGCCAATCACTCAGCACAGTATTGTACGCTTGTTTAATACAAAAAGAATTTGGTATAAATTCAAATTCTACGTTTAAACTTAGACTTTATTTTATTTTTAATGCATTACGTCTTTTTCTTATTTCTGTTATGATGTTTATTTCTATAATTAAAATCAAAAAAAGTCATAAATGGTTCATGAGAGGTATAGGTTATTTCGTGGGCGCTCTAAAACGTAACTAATAGAAATGATATATAATGATTTTGATAAATTTAGAATATGGAAACACCCTATATATCTCTTATGTCTAGGTTATACATATATTGAGTTATCTAATCCTATATTGGCTAAGGTAATACAAGTTATACCTAAGATTCCTAATTCTGCATTTACTGTTATCATATGTTATTATTTTGCCCCAAAATTTATTAAAGGTATAAAAGTTCCATTAGATATTTTTAAGATATCACTACCTTTTTTGATAATAGCATATATCAGTCTTCCATTTATTAATTATGAGAGGACTTCATCGATCCAACAATTAGTGGCCACTACTTTTTATATGGTTTTTTTTGTGCCTCAAGTTTTGAAAATTTTATCTTGTAGAGCAGGTAGAGACCATTTCGTTATATTTAATACAATTGGCACATTAATTATTTGTGCTCAGTTCTATATTTCTATAAACTTGAATGTTTTTCTTAAAACAGAAACTCTAGAATTTTCGAGAAATTCTATAGTTACATCTGTGGCTTTAGTATTTCCGCTATTAATAGGATATTCATTTCAATTAAAAGGGTATAAGAAAATTTTACCCATACTGAGCCTTCTATTCATCTTATTAGCATCGATCCCTTCTGGTTCTAGAACGCTTTGGATCATATTACCTTTGGAATTAAGTTTATTATACTTTTTTGTATTACCAAAAAACCGTGTTTTTATTTGGATTATATCTGCGAGCTTTTCTTTTTTAATAATTTTTAATATTTTTGGTCTAGATGATTTTTATAGTGAAAGTGCTATTTATAATTTTCAATTTCGCATTCGCAAGTTCACTGAATTAGCAGATCCAGATCTTCGGGATAATACAGTTTTAAAAAGGTATGGGATGATTAGAAAGGCTCAATTAATAATTAGTGAATATCCTCTTTTTGGTGTTGGGTATAGTAATCGTAGCTTTGCTAGTTTTGATGCAGGGAATATTTTTTTCGGAGACCGGCTTATTAAATTAGGTAGGATGGATGCTCATAACTCATATTTAAACCTTATTGGCGGGACTGGATTGTTAGGATTAGCTGGGTTTTTGTATTATGTAATGAAAATATTTTCTTACATTAAAATAATTAATAGAAGATCAATTAAAAAAATAGATTGTGGATCTTTTCTTGTATGTAGTTTTAGTGTATTGGTTTTGTTAAATACATCTTCTGCACCATTCCACATAATCGCTTTTTATATCAACATTCCGTTCTCTGTTTTTATAATGCAGTATAATCAATTTTTATACGACACCATTAATAAAAGAGTACCTAATGCTTGATAAAAATAAGTATCAAATGATTAAACTAGGCAAAAAAGACTGTGAAAAAATTGCCAGAGTCCACATGGATGCATTTCCAAATAGTACTTTAACAAAAGTTGGTAAAAAATGTGTTATAAAGTATTATGAGTGGCAATTTACAGATATTTCCAAATACAATAAATTAATTTATGCCTATGGCATAGTAGCTCAAGATCATTTATTAGCTTATACTATTTTCGGAAAGCCTAGAATTGCATTATTTGGTTTCATTAAAAATAACAAACAATTCTTGCTTGTCTACACACTAAAAGTACTTTTATCTCTCGACAGAAAACAATTCAAAGCAATTTTTAAAGGCGTAAAAATATATATTACCAATACTTTCTTTAAGTCTCAGAAAGACAACAATCAAAAAAATAATTTTGAAGAAAATACTATCGGACTGCAGGTAATAGCTTCCATAAAAGAATACAATGGTCTTGGTTTTGGAAAAACTCTCATGAATATTATGGAGCAGGTGGCAATGGAAAATAAATTTGTTATGATTCATTTGTCTGTTGATTCAAAAAATTATAATGCGATAAAATTTTACGAAAAATTAGGATATGTCAAAAAAAAAGACATATCTGGGCAATGGGTGAATAATCAAATGATTAAAAAAATAAATAATTAGATATAATTAATAGTTTTTGATTTCTTTAATAAAAATATATAAAAATCAATCCAAACAGGCATTACTTTAGCAGTTTGAAAAGGTAATTTGATCTAAATTAAAATGTTCTTAATAATATTTTAATTTTTGAGATAGTTTTATATTCCTATTCATTATTATCCTATAATATTTGAATATAGTTTTTAGATTTTAAATAGACATGCCAAATAAAGTAATGATCAAAAAAACATTAGCTGTATTCTATCACATGCCATACTTACAAGCAGAGGAAACAGTGTTTGCAAATCCTGTAATGGGTACTTTCATTGAATCATTATCACCTTATTTCAAAAAAATATTAGTAATTGGTTTTGAAGCGGTTGAAGGAAAAGAAAATATTTCATACCCTATTAAAGTAAAAAATATTAGTTTTATAAGTATAGGGCCTCAAGGAAAATTTTGGGACTATTTTGTAAAGAAAAAACGTGTTGCCACTATTCTTAATACATACAAACAAGAGATTGATTATTTATTATTAAGAGTGCCATCTCATTCATCACATCTTATATGGGATAGTCTTGGAAGCATAAATAAAACATTGTTGCTTTTTATTGGATCACCATATTTCACATCTGCCTATCATAATAATAATATCTTTATGCATGTATTTAGAAGATTACGATCATCAATTCACGATTATAAAATGAAATATATTATAAAAAATACTGATAATATAATTATGGCAAATAGTCCATCATTGATTGAATTGTGGGGAAGTAAATTTAATAGAAATATAGATTTGGTTAACACTAGTTCCTTATCAGAAAATGATATTTTAAATGAAAAGTATATAGATAAAACCCCTTCTTCAACTTATAGTTTACTTTTTTTATGTAGAGTTTGTTTTGATAAAGGTATTCGTGAAATTTTATCTGCTCTTCAAAAGCTAAACAAAATATCGAGCGATAAATATAATCTGAAAATTGTTGGACCTATCGGAGATTTAGGTGGCAGTGATTTAAATCAATTAATTAATGATTATCAATTGAACTCAAACGTAAAATACTATGGGAGTATACCTTTTGGGGAAGAAGTTTTGAAATTTTTTAAGGAAGCAGATGCTTATATTTTACCCTCTTATCATGAAGGCATGCCAAAGACTATTTGGGAGTCAATGTCCCAAGGCACTCCAGTAATTGCATCAGCCATAGATGGTATCAGTGGTTATTTTAAAAATATGGAAGAAATAATATTTGTAAAACCTAAAGATCCTGAATCAATTGTTAATGCTATCTTGACATTGTTTGATTCTGATATCTTGTTTAAGAGGCTACAATTAAATGGATTAAAAAAAGTAAAAAATATAACTAAAGAATCGCAAGCAATGATTATAGCTGATAGCATTCATAAGAATTGGGTTTTAGATAAATAGAGATCTATGTGTGGAATAGCTGGAATAATTGATTTATCTGATAATCCTATAGATTCAAATATTGTTAAATCAATGTCAAATGCAATGGCCAGAAGAGGACCGGATGCTGATGGTTTATTATCAATGCCAAATGCTGTTTTAGGTCATAGGAGACTATCTATTTTGGATTTAACTAATAATGCTAATCAGCCTATGTCGGACAAAAATAACGACTATAGCATTGTTTTTAATGGAGAAATATATAATCACAAAGAGTTACGAAAAACTTTACAAAATAAAGGTTTTGAATACTTTTCAGATTCTGATACTGAAACGATACTTTATGGTTATCAAACATGGGGAGAAAAAATATCTTCTTATCTTCGAGGAATGTGGGCTTTTGCGATTTGGGATAAAAAAAAATCTACATTATTTCTTAGCAGAGATAGATTTGGTGAAAAACCATTTTATTATTTTCAACATGGTAGTCGTCTAATTTTTGCCTCAAGTCTAAATGGATTAGTCCCTGCTTTGCAAAGTAAAAAAATTAGCTCAAAGGCAGTATCTAGTTTATTGTCATACGAATATATTCCAAATGAGGAATGTATATACCATCAAGTAAAAAAAATAGCTCCAGCATCTAATGTTATTTTTAACAGTAATGGTTTAATAATGAGAAAATATTGGAATATAGATTACAAATCTAGGCTTAAAATAAGTTCAAAAGAGGCTATTAATCACATAGATGAACTTTTGGTTGAAATTATAAATGAGCAATTAATTTCAGATGTGCCAACCGGAGTATTCTTAAGTGGAGGTGTAGACTCAGGGTATATATCAGCAATCGCTTCTAAATTAAAGCCTGGTATTAAAGCTATAACCATGACGGTACCTGATTCAAAGCTTAGAGATGAGTCAATAAATGCAAGACGCATAGTATCAAGGCATGATATTGAAAGCATTGAAGTGCCTATGAATAAAGATTGTATCAAAGACTTACCTCAATTAATGGAATCGATGGAACCTTTTGGTGATAGCTCTTTAATTCCAACAGCAGCAGTCTCAAAGGCAGCGCAAGATCATTTGAAAGTTGTTCTCACTGGTGACGGGGGTGATGAAATATTTGGTGGTTATGGTGCACCTCTTATTGCAAGCATGGGTGATAGTATGTCTAAGCATGTATTATATGGCCCAGTTCTTAGGATGCTATCTCCATTATTAAAAATTTTATCTAAACAAAGAACAAACTCATTTTTGAGAAAGTTTAGGCTTCATTCAAGTGGGCAAGTATTGTTTGCTGGAGGGGGAATCACTTCTTTTTTACAAGCTAAGGATGCGATGCCTCACCAGGTATCAAAATTAATTTATGGAGAAAAACTTTCTGATTTTCATGATAGGGTAATTGGCGAGCATTTAATTAATCATTTAGAACCAAAAAATTATGATAATTCATGGCAAGCTATGTTTAATCTTGGTATCAGGACTAGATTAGTTGATGATTTTCTTTATAAGGTAGACTCAGCCTCCATGCATTATTCAATAGAGACCCGAGCACCATTTTTAGACCATAGATTAATTGAATTTACCTCTCAGCTGCCTAGGGAAGTTATTATTCCAGACAATGTTTATAAATTTTTATTAAAAAAGATCTCATCTAAATATAATCCTGCAGAAGTAGTTTATAGTTCTAAAAAAGGTTTTAGTATACCTGTTGAAGAGTATTTCATAAATGGATGGGGAAATCTTTTGTTTAAACTAATTAAGGATGGAGTCGCATCTCAAATGGGTTTTATAAACCCTCACGGAGTTAAAAAGTATATAAAAAAACATGGTCTCAGAGCTAATAGTAGGATTGACAGGCAGCTTTTTACAATTTTAATTTTTGAGATATGGCTAAGAGTATTTCATGAAAAAATTCAAGATGCTGCTGAGTTGGGAGATGAGTTATTATATTATTCGCATAGAAAGTAGAAAATAAATCTAATACTATTATGAAAATATTAAGTAAATGAATTTTATAGATAAACAAAAATGAAGACTGAAAAAAACATATCAATGCCATTTAATAATAAAAATAAATTCGCATATTTTGCATTAGGAAGAAATGCAATTTATTCTGCATGTTTATCCTTGGATTTAAAATCTGGAGATACTGTTTTAACTCCTGCTTTTGATTGTGACTCTTCACTGTCTCCTTTCAGAGTATTAAATCTTAATATAAAATACTATAAATCTGATCCTTACACCTTTGAGGCTGATATAAATAATATAAAATTAAACATAACACCGGATGTTAAATTATTACATATAATTAATCACTTTGGGATTCCACAAAATTGGGATGCTTTATCTGAATTAAGAAGGACGACAGGTATTCCAATTATAGAGGATAATGCATGGTCATTTTATTCAAAATATAAAGGTAAAGATCTTGGTAGTTTTGGCGACTTTTCGATTTTCTCACTTTATAAGGTTCTCCCAATAATTCATGGCGGCTTATTAGTAATTAATAATAAAAAATTTAAACTAATAAATCATAATAATAATCAAAAATGGTTTTATTCTACTGATAAAAAGAAAATAATTTCACTTATTCTAAATAATATTGGTTTGGGGAAGGTTGGTAGGTACATAAAAAAATTATTCACAAGAGATGTTCATTTTATTACCCCTCTTTATTCAGATGATCCAGGTTATCCAGAATTAGAGAATAGAGATAAGATCCTTTACGAGTTTTCATGTGATTACTTGCGCCCAATATCCAAAATTGCTACACTACAATTAACCAAATATACATCTGAAGAGTATAAAGTAATTGCGAAGAAAACTAAAAGGATATACAAGGTAATAGTTCAAAAATTAATAAATTTGAGCCAAATCAAGGTGTTGTGGAAAAATATTCCAAAGGATGTAGTGCCAACATGTGTTTTGATATTAGTGCATAAAAACAGGGATAAAGTTTTTTCAAGATTAAAAGCTAAAGGATACAGTGTTTTTTGTTGGCCTACCTTTTCTGGTGATGTTATTGATAAAATTGATGTTTTTCCAGAAATAGAAATAATTGGTAAAAAAATTATCCAAATAGCAATTCCACATAATAAAATATTTAATAAAAAATCAGACTCTTATTTTAATTCATTAACCAAAGAGATAATTAAAAGTGTAAAAATATTTAACCCCAAATGATTAAATCACTTAAAAAAATATTAAATAAAATTTTAATAGGAAGGCCATCTAAAAAACTATATAAATTTATGATTAGTGATTGGATTTCACTTGGAGATCTAGATAATTGTAAAAAAGTTCTAGAAACAAAAAGATTCAATAGAAACCTAAAACCAATTGAAATTAAATATCCAAATGCAAAAAATATTGTTGTTTTAGCCCCCCATCCTGATGATGATATAATTGGAGCTGGTGGAACGTTAATTAAAGCAAAGGAACATGGATCAAATATCCATATCATATACGTAACAAACGGCGTTGCTAAAAATTCTAAAAGGATTAAGTTAGAGACAAAAACTGTTTGTGATGAAGGGGGATTTATACCCTATTTTCTTAATTGTAATCCAAGATCAATTCCCATTAATGATAATATGATAAATGATAAACTATTCTCAATATTAAAACTTGTTGATCCTGAAATTATTTTCACTAGTTTTTTATTAGATGATCATGATGACCATCGAAGGATAAATCAGTTGCTGTCAACTCAGCTAAGAAAAAATCATTTTAAAAAGTGTGAGATTTGGTCTTATCAAATTTATTCTTCTATCTTCCCTAATGTCGTTATTGATATAACGAATCAAAAAACTCAAAAAAAAGAACTTATTGATATATGGGAAAGTGTTAGCAAATTCAACGACCTTGCACATTATATCTTAGGTGTAAATGCCTCAAACTGTAGATATTTAGTGTCAGATTATCCTGCATGGGTTGAATCATTTTTTGTCCTACCATTGAATGAATATTTAGAATTATGTGATATTTATTTTTCCAAAGATAGTTCAAAAAATTATTATTTTAATAAATACCAAAAAGCTTAAATAGTTTTTTTATTTTTTACTGATCCGAGTCTTAAAATAGGTATCTATTAGCACCTGTTAAAAAATATTTATAATATGAAGGCAAACATAATTAGAACTTTTTGTTAAATGGCTTTTTTGATATCTTATAAATACCTCTATTATGTAAATTTTAATAAAATACAATAATAGAATCCCTAGTAAAGTTGAAACATATTTTATGTTGCTAAAGATGACAAAAAATATTTATGGCATAATGGCACTCTATATTATGTAAAGATTTTTCAGGATGATTTTCATTATTTAAATAAAAATGATTACCCATTTTAAGACTTTAGACAAAATTAAAATTTTATGAAAATAATTTATTTAGAACCATTGCCCTTAAAAAATTTAATTGGGGGATCACAAAAGAGTTTATTGAATATATTAGCAGAAATGAAAAAACGTAATCACGAGATTTTTTTATTAGTTCCAAAAAATGGTTTAGTAGCTCAGAGAGCTAAAGAGTTGGGCGCAGAAGTTATTTTTTATCGTCAATATTTCATTTTAAACACCAGACTAACTTTATTTAATAAGTTTTACTACAATTATTTATTTTCATTTATAAATGTAATTAGTTTATTTCTAACTGGTATATCTATATTTTTAGTATTAAACAAAATAAAACCTAACATTGTCCATTCAAATCAAATGTTAATCTCAATTGCTACCAGTATAGGTTGTAAAATGTTTAATATTCCATGTGTTTGGCATATTAGGGAAAATCCTCCAAAACATATTTCAAAATATATTTTAAAAATTTATGGTTTATTCGGGTATTTACTTTCATCTAAGGTAATTGTTAACTCGAGGTATACATACGATATCTTTTTAAATACTAAGTTAATAGAGAGAATTGAAATCGTTCCAATTGGAATAAAAGTAAATGTTCCTAATTTCAATGATAATATTAGAGAAAATACTATTTTCAATATCGGGATTTTTGGTAGAGTGATACCAATGAAAGGTCATAAATTTTTAATTAATGCTTTGTCACTGATTAAAAATTATGATTTTAGCTTATCGGTATATGGGTATTTTGATTTAAATGATAGTTATTATAAATCTCTTATAGATTTAATTGTTATTCAAAAATTGGAGTCAAAAGTAAAATTTTTGGGATTTAAAAAGAACGTTCAGAAATATCTATTAAAATCAGATTTAGTTATCTCAGCATCACTGGAATCAGAGTCATTTGGGCGCACATTAGTAGAGTCAATGGCTCTAAAAATCCCTGTAATTGGTACAAATGTAGGTGCTCATTCTGAAATTATTGACGATGGTATTAATGGTTTTTTGATAAGACCAAATAATCATAATGATTTATCTGAAAAAATTCAATTAATAATGAATAATGCTCAATTGCGAAATAAATTAATTAAGAATGGAAGAAAAAAGTTTTATAAGAAATTTACTTTGTCAAATTATGTAAATAATATTGAAAAAATATATTTGGATATTTTACCTGATTCTACACTTAGATGATAAAATAAAAATACCACTTTTAAATTAGAATTATTTAGTTATGTGGGTTAGTTCATAAACTATTAATTAAATGACAAATCAGTGTAGTTTTAGTCATAATTTATTCATTATTAATTGGCAACGTATTTTGCTAATATTTTTTTTAATTTGGTTTCCATCTTTACAACACTATTCTATTATTATACTAAAGTAAATATTTGAAAAGATTTGAATTAAAATGTGTGGCATAGCTGGTAGATATAATTATCATTCAATAGACAATCATGATGGTTGGGCGGATAGAGTAAAAGAAACTTTAGCTCATCGTGGCCCTGATAGCTCTGGCGTTTTTTCGAGCTCAAAATGTCAATTTATTCATACTCGGCTATCGATTATAGATTTGTCAAATAATGCTTCTCAACCAATGAGTAATGATGATAAGACTATCTATGTTGTATTTAATGGCGAAATATATAATTATCAAGACCTTAAAAAAGATCTAATAAAAATGGGTTATAGTTTTTTTAGTGATTCTGATACAGAAGTTTTGATATATCTATATGACTTATATGGTTCTGAGATGTTGAATAAGATTCAAGGAATCTTCTCCTTTGCTATTTACAATACTAAAAGCAAAGAAATTTTTATAGCCAGAGATAAATTTGGTGTGAAGCCATTATATTATTCAATTGTTGGAGATAATTTGTTTTTTTCCAGTGAAATAAAAGGACTTCTATGCAATGACCTAATTAAAGTTCACATTGATAAACAATCAATATACGATTTTATGGGACTGGGATACATTCCTGAAACTGATACAGGGTTTGATAAAATTTTTGCTCTTGAAAAAGGTCACTTTATAATGGGTTGTTATGATGGTTTTGTTATCAAAAAATATTATTCAGTTAGCGATACTATTAATAGCTACGATTCAGATGATTTAAATTTATATGATGATGTTAGATCAAAGATTATTAGTAGTGTTAATAACCAAAGTTACAGCGATGTAGAAATTGGTTTGTCATTAAGCGGGGGAATTGACTCTTCAATAATTGCATCATCAATTAATAGTGCTCACAGTAACGTTATAAATGCCTACACTGTAAGTTTTAATGATAAAGACTATGATGAGTCTAAACTTTCAAAATTAATTTCTAATCAATTAAACTTAAATCATCAAATCCTAAATATAGAAGATTCTAGTATTGGTCCAGACTTAATTCAAAAACTTTTACTACATTTTGATCAGCCATTTGCAGATACGAGTATGTTTCCTACATATTTTCTTTACAAAGCTATGCAAAATCGTGGAATTAAATGTGTATTATCTGGTGATGGAGGAGATGAGGTTTTTGGAGGGTATTTAAGGTTTTCTCGGTTGAATCTAATTAATGTGATTATGAGAATGCCTACAATTTTAATAAAAATCCTATATCATTTAGGCAATTCGACTGTAAAAGTCACTAATGATTTTGGTAGACAATTATTAAAATTAGCTGAGATGTCAATGAACGGGAAAAAAGACTTCAAATATGTACTATCTTCATTTTCGAACTTCTTAAATGAAACAGAAAAATCAGAATTGTTTTTGGAAAATAATTATTCACCTTTCTATAAAACATACAGCAACAATTATGATATAAAAAATATGCATATTGATAAATTATCAGAGGTAATGAGTAGTGAATTGTTCGATAATTATCTTCCATCAAGAATGTTGAAGAAAGTTGACATGATGAGTATGCTATCAGGTGTTGAAGTAAGAGTTCCTTTGCTTGATGAGCAAATAATAAATTCAGTAATTGGTATTAAACATTCTTTGAAAAGCGATGGCCGAAAAACAAAATTATTGTTAAGAAACATATCAAAGGGAATTTTTCCTAGGCAAGTATATAGTGCACCAAAAAGTGGATTTAATATTCCAATGGATAAAATTGTTGATAAGAATTTTTTTGAATTTTTTGAACAAACCGTGATGTCTCCGAATTCTAAAACTAGTGTATTTTTAAATAAAAAAATGATTCATTATTATTATGAGCTATTTAAAAAAAATCGTATTGGAAAATCATCTTCATCAATCATAAGTAGAGGAGGGGTGTATCAGAGAATATTTAATCTTCTTAGTTTAGAATTATGGATGAGAAAAAATAGGTTGAATTGGTAATATTTTAAACTATTAATATGAAAAAAATAGCATATATTGATTCTATATTTCCAACTTATCATACATTTTTATCATGGGAAATGTTGCACATTCAAAAACTAGGAAACAAAATTTATATATTTCCTTTGCGGCCCAAGCAAACTAATAATTTAATACACCCAGAAAATGAAAAATTGATGAATGATGTTTTTTATGTAAAAATTTTTAGTCTCAATACTTTATTGTCTGTTTTGTATTGGTTAACCAAAAGACCGATTAAATTATTTGTCACTTTTTTTAGAATTTTAAAAGCATACTCAAGTGATTATAATCACTTGTTTAAAACACTTTATGGGCTGATTAAAGGATTAGTAATTGCAAAAACAATGATAAATAATAGTATTCAGCATGCACATAGTAATTGGGCTCATATTCCGGCTACTATAACATATTTCATTGCAGAATTAACTGATGTTACATTTAGTTTTAGTGCGCATGCTGGAGCCGATTTATACCGTACACAAAATTTTTTGCCAGAAAAAATTAACGGAGCAAAGTTTATTTTAACTTGTACTAAAAAAAATAAATCATTTTTATCAAATTATGCTCCAAATGATCAAAAGATAAAAAGTATTCATGTAGCGTATCATGGTATAAACATTAAATCTTTTAGTTCTGATTTAACGTTAAATAAATATTTAAATAAAGGTAAAGATCAATTAATTAAAGTAATCTCAGTTGGTTCTATAGATTATGCTAAAGGTCATATATATATGGTCAGAGCATGTTCAAAGATGATTAAAAATGGTTTCAATATAGAATATCAAATAATTGGAAGAGAGGGTGATGCAGCAAAAAGTGTAAAAAATGAAGTAAAAAAATTAAATATTAGTGATTTTGTTAAGTTTGAAGGATTAATGACCAAAAATATCCTGATAAAAAAATTAAAGAATGCAGACTTTTTTATAATGCCAAGTATCGAATTAGAAAATGGAGCTCAAGATGGAATTCCAAATGCCATCCTAGAGTCTATGGGCCTAAAGCTTCCGGTGCTTGCAACGGATGCTGGAGCCATTACTGAAGTGTTGACTCATGGCCAGACTGGAATATTAATAAAACAGGAGTCTGCAGAATCTATAGTTGAAGAAATGAAAAATATATTTAATGGCAATTATAATTTAGCTAGTATGATAAATAATGCGAATTACTTAGTCAACGACAAATTTGATAGAGATCAATGTGTTAAAAATATTGGGTTGATATTTAATAAAAATATTTAAAATAATAAATTTAATATTAAATGAAATTTGATTGTACCGAATATATTCAATTATTTTAATTGTTTTAGTAGACGAGTAGCAAAAGTAAATAAATACAATAGAAAACTAATTTAAATTTGAAAGAGTGTTAGAATATTTAATGGCCTTATATCATTACATTCTTTGTATTAATGCTATAAAATACATATATGATAAAAGATAAATCAATTTATGTTAAATCTCGTTTTTTTGATTAAAATAACATTATGATATTTGCAATTTATATTTGTCAGTAAATGATTCTTGCAATTATTCCTGTGATCATTTTATTGATCAATACATATTTTGCTTAAAAAGAGCATTTCCAAATAAAATAATATGAAAAATCATCATTTGAAAATTATTACTGCATTAGAAATAAATAAAGATCTTTGGAATGGCTACTTGGAAAACAAACCTATTCCACCTTTGGCAAGATTTGAATGGAAATATGTGCTTGAGAATGTTTACAATGTAGAAACCATTTATTTAATGGTTTTAAATAAAAAAGACAGTGTCGTCGGTACGCTGCCGTTATATTTTATAAATGATTATTCAGGCAAATCTATGGCATTTGCATTAAAATATGGTTTTATCTTTGAAAATGAAACTATCGGAGAATATTTATTAGAATACTTAGATAATATTTTAATTGAAAAAGATGCGGTATATACAAGCCTTAGTACTGGAACAATAAAATATAATTTAAAATACAAGGAGGATGTATCATATACTGTCATACTTGAATTAATGTCTAATAAAGATAGTATGTGGTCGTTCTTAAGTGCAAAAGTAAGAAATATGGTAAGAAAAGCTGAAAGAGATGGTATAATTGTTCAAAGTGGGAAAGATAAAATAAAACAATTCTACGATGTTTATGCTCAAAGAATGATTAATAAAAATACGAGGATTCATTCTATAGATTATTTTATTAAAATAATAAAATTTTTTCCTGACAATGTTGAATTGTTCATAGCTACTAAAGAAGAAAAAACTGTAGGTGGAATGTTATTATTTTATAATAAAGAAAATGGTATGTATATGTATGGGGGTAGTAGAATAATAAAAAAGCAGACTTCCCCAAATCAATTATTGTTATGGAAAATGGTAGAATTCTCAATAGATAAAGGTTTGAAGTATTTAGATCTTGGGGAATCTTTACCAGGTACTGGTGTTCATAATTTTAAATTATGGTTTGGCGGTAAAACCAAAAAGATTTACTCATATAGCTCAAAAGAATTTAATTTTGATAAAATCTCATTTTCTAATAATAAATTATCATTTATAAAAAGACAGTTTTTTAGAATAGCCTCATATATTTTAATGAGATATAGTCCAAAATATATAAAAAATAAAATTGCCATTTGGAAACGAGCTAAAGGTCCATTACAGTAGTAAATTTAAAATTAACGATAAAAAACCATCAGGGTTGACATTTTATTATATTTCAAAATCAATCCTTGAGTCATTAGGTTCCTAAAAGGAGTTTATCATTAGGCAAACATCAAAAAATTCATTTATCTTTCATATGGTAACTGATATTGATTTTTAAAGCAAAGAAAAAAAATAAAACATAAAATGAACACATATTTAGATTTTGGTTTAAAAATATTTATAAAAAGGACAGAATTAATAAAAAGACCAAAATCAGGAAAAATTAAACATCTTTTTTTGAGGTGTAAATATTAAAGTTTGTATTCTAACGCAATATTATTTGCCTGAAACTGGAGCCCCTCAAGAGAGGCTTTCAGCATTAGCTGTTTATTTGAATGATAGGGGTCACGATGTTACAGTGCTTACTGCTTTCCCAAATTATCCTCGAGGAAAAATATTTAAAGGCTATAAAGGTTTTTTTGCACAAGAGACAATTGACAATGTAAAAATCATTCGCTCTGCTATTTATCCCTCAAATAGCACCCGTTTAATTCCAAGGATATTTAGTTATTTTTCTTTTGTTATTTCATCATTTATTGCAGGAGTAAGATTTATCCCAAGGTGCGATATAATTATTACGGAAAGTCCTCCATTATTTATTGGAATTACTGGTTATATTTTAACAAATCTTTTTAGATCAAAGTGGATCTTTAATGTATCAGATCTTTGGCTTGATGCTGCAGTTGATTTGGGAGCAATTAGCAAAGGGGTTTCTTTCCGAATATTAAAAAAGTTTGAAGCATTTTGTTATAATAAGTCTTGGTTAGTAACTGGACAGAGCAAAGAAATTGTAAATAATATTAATAGCCAATTTTCTGATATTAAAACATACAGATTATCCAATGGTGTTGATATTGATAGATTTCACCCAAAAAATAAATCTAATATTTTAAAAAAATGGTTAAATGGGAAAAATTTTTCAATCGTTTATGCTGGTTTACATGGTATTGCTCAAGGATTAGATCAGGTAATTGAGTTAGGATGTCGTTTAGAAAAAAATAATTATGATATTCAAATAATCTTAATTGGGGATGGCCCTGAAAAAGAACAACTTATTAAATTAGCAAAAGATAAAGGATTAGGTAATATTACTTTCGTAAAATCTCAAAATAGAAATAGAATGCCTTCTATTTGGGCTTCGGCTGATATTGCATTAATTTCTCTAAAAACACACATTCCTGGATCTGTTCCCTCCAAATTATATGAGGCGATGTCATCAAGCGTCCCAATTGCATTGATTGCTGATGGTGAAGCAGCAGATATAGTCAAAAATTCAAAATGTGGTAAGGTTGTTTCCCCAAAAGCAATAGATTCTCTTGAGAAAGTTATTGACCTTCTCTATAATAATCATAAAATTCGAAACGAATACGGTAATAATGGCCGAATCTCAGTAAGTAAAAACTTTAATAGAAATTTTATACTGAAAAATTTCCTAAACTATTTAGAATCTAATGTCAATAATTAGTATAGTTGGTGCAAGACCAAATTTTATGAAGATGTCTCCAGTAATAAATGAGCTAAATCAACTGGGCATGAAGAATATTTTAGTACATACTGGCCAGCATTATGATTGGAATATGTCAAAAGTATTCTTCAATGAACTATCAATTCCTAAGCCTGATATTTTCCTTAATATTGGATCGGGAACTCATGCGGTTCAAACTGCAAAAATAATGATTGAATTTGAATCTATCTGTGCAGCAAAAAACCCAGCACTCGTTATTGTTGCGGGAGATGTTAATTCTACATTGGCTTGTGCTCTAGTTGCTGCAAAAATGAATATTCCAATTGCACATATTGAAGCAGGCCTCAGGTCTTTTGATCAAACAATGCCTGAAGAAATAAATAGGATTCTTACTGATCGTATTTCAGACCTACTGTTTATAAGTGAGGGGAGTGGCATTAAAAATTTAAAAAAAGAGGGTGTTCAAAAAAATAAAATGTTTTTTGTTGGAAATTGTATGATTGATTCAGTAAAGAAATATATCGATAAGGCTTTAGAAAGACAGCCTTGGTTAAAACTTAATTTAGCCCAACAAAATTATTGTTTAGTTACAATGCATAGACCATCGAATGTAGATAGTCCGGAATCCCTTCTAGGTATAATTTCAATGCTGAATGATATTTCAAAATCTTTGCCAGTAGTTTTTCCTGTTCATCCAAGGACTAAAAATAATTTAGATAAGTTAAAGGTAGAGATTAAAAAAGGGGTATCAATAACTGAACCTATGCCTTATTTAGAGTTTTTGGGTTTCTTAGCAAGAGCAAAAATAGTTATTACTGATAGCGGAGGTATTCAAGAAGAAACAACCTATTTAAACGTACAATGTGTTACATTTAGAGAAAATACAGAAAGACCTGAAACAGTTATTACTGGAACTAACCATTTAGTAGGTACTAGCACAGATAGTGTGATTAAGAAAGTTAATGAAATATTAAATGGGAAAATTAAAATCGGGAGTATTCCAGAAAGATGGGATGGGAATTCTGCAAAAAGTATATCTAAGGTCATTACAAAATTTTTAAGGTAGCTAGTTTTGAAAATTGTACTAACTATTATTTTAGCTACTTATAATTTAGTCGCTCAAGAGGTGCCACAGGAGTTTTTATCTTATTTGATACACCATGATAAATTAGATCATGGCAAAGGATGGGAGGTCCATACTACTTTTGGCCCTTTGAGGTATCAACAGCTTACTCCTAAGGAAAACGTTTATGATACACTTAATGTAAAATATAGAATTGGTTTTAATGGCGAGACTATTGATTTCAAAAACAATGCAACTATATATGGTGAACTTAATTATACTTTTAAAAAATATTTTTATGGATTTCTTTATTATCGCATAGTTAGTGATCCAAATGAAAAAGCTCGTTATTCAGGGATTCCAAGGGATATATCACGATTCGGTTTTAGTTCAGGTGAAACTGATTTATCTGGCATGGGGTATGAAAATGATTGGATTCTTTTACAATTTGGTCGCGGTAGGCAAAGTTGGGGTGCTGGGAAAAATATTATTCTCGCTTTTAGTGATATGTCTGCACCTTATGAATACGGAATGCTTGGGCTTAAAATTAATAAATTCCGGTATCGTTTTGTAAATGGATTTTTGGAAACATATAATAATTCACAAAGATATTTATCTGCCAGAGGATTGGAGTACAAAAATAATGAGAGTCTTTTTTTCAGTTTATCTGAAATAGTGATATACTCTGGTAAAAACAGATCGCTTGATATCGCTTACTTAAACCCGGTTTCTACACACTTAGAAATTGAATTAAACGATAAGCAAAACCGAATTGGGACTGATAGTGGAAATGCTGTTTGGCAGGCTTCTGTTGATTTTATCGCAAAAAATAAATTTAGACTATCTGGGAATTTTCTAGTTGATGAATTCGCTATAGATAAAAGTGAGAGGGACATGGGAAAAGACCATGGGCTTGCTTACTCAATTAGGACAGTCTATATCTTACCCGCTCTCAACATAAAAAATATTTTACCTTTCAATCATTCTTTTAGTCTTTCATATATAAAGGTAAATACCAATACATTCCGTCATGAGAGAGTCAGTGATATTATCACTGGTGAGATAACAGGATATAATAATTTTGTTCATAGAGGAGATCCGCTTGGTTGGGAATATGGTAGTGATGGTGAAGAAGTAAAATTAGGTTATAATTTTTCAGATCATCGACTTTTTTTAGGAAGTCTAAATATAGGTTCGAGAAAAATTGGTAGTAATTCCATAATTTTTAATCCCTATCAGTATTACACAGAATATACAAAAGGTCCTTTCCCAAGTGGTACCGTAAATAAAACGAATTTCTTATCTGGTCAATTTAAACTCAAATGGAAAAATTATTTGAATATTTATGCTGATATAGAATATTGTTCATCAAATATTTTTGATGATAATTATCAAGTAAAGATTGGGTTTGATTTTTTTATAACAAACAGAGTTTTATAGATATATTATTTCAGTAATTTAATTTGAGTTTTTTAATATAAAAATTATGATACCTTAATTATTTTGATTATTCCATTTCATAGGCCAATTATCCCCACATCGCTGGATGAACTGCATGAGGATTCCATTCGAGATGGGTGGATAACTACTGGGCCTATTACAAAAAGGTTTGAATCTAAATTAGAAAAAATTTTTGAATCAGATAATGTAATAGCTGTTAATTCTTGTACGGCTGCTTTGCATATTGCTTTAGCATCAAAAAATTTTAAACCTAATGATAAATTTATTGTTCCAACTTATACTTTTGTTGCCTCTGTAGAAGTGGGTGAATATCTAGGTATGCATCCAATTCTAATTGACTCGCAAAAAAATGGATATAACATAGACTTAAATCAAGTTGAAGATGCATTGAAAAAAGATAATAAGATAAAAGCTATTATAC